>TARA_R110002050_G_scaffold111014_3_pt1 | contig 36615 bp, 25 predicted proteins | sample TARA_R110002050 | Tara Oceans TARA_R110002050 (sample SAMEA4396988) | marine metagenome | biome: Polar Biome; feature: [DCM] deep chlorophyll maximum layer (ENVO:01000326); material: water (ENVO:00002006), including particulate matter (ENVO:01000060) such as... | depth 25 m
AAAATCATGAGAAGAAGTATTTTATCAGCCATCTTAATGGCAGTTGTCATGTTGGGTGCAATTTCGGCCTCAGCTCAAAAAGTAAATCAATTAACTAAAAAAGAGAAGAAAGAAGGATGGGTCCTGCTATTTAATGGTAACGACTTCGACGGTTGGCGTCAATGTAATGGTGAGACGATGGCTCCAAACTGGACCATTGAAGACGATGCCATGAAGGTGCTTTTAGGCGAGGGAAAACAACCCGGGCATGGAGCCAACGGCGACATTCTTTATGGTGAAAAGAAGTACAAGGATTTCGAGCTTTCAATTGACTGGAAAGCCAGTGACCAGGGAAATTCCGGAATTTTTTATTATGTACGCGAAGTTCCGGGCAAACCCATTTATTTTGCAGCTCCGGAAGTGCAGGTACTGGACAATGAAAACGCCTCGGACAACAAGATCGATACGCATCTTGCCGGATCGTTGTATGATATGGTTGCTGCCGACCCGGCAACGGTCAACCCTGCCGGTTCATGGAATACAGTGGTGATTAAAGTAAAGGACGGAAAAGTAACCCATTCCATGAATGGAACAGAGGTCGTGTCCTACACTTTGTGGACCCCGGAGTGGGATGAGTTGGTGCAGAATAGCAAGTTTAAGACCTTCCCAGGCTTTACTGAAGGGATTGCCCGCGAAGGTTATATTGGTTTGCAGGATCACGGTTATCCGATTTGGTTTCGAAATATTAAGATCAGAGAATTGTAGCAAAACAATCAGGCGTTTGTCTCTTGCATAAGCCAAGGAGAGATAATAAAAAGACACTTTCAGCAGGAACTGGCCTGGCTGAAAGTGTCTTTTGTGTTCATAGTTTTATAACGAAAATTGTCCTGTTTCTGATTTCATGTTCAATAATCTTCCATTTTTCTTATCAAACTGAATAAAAGTTCATTAAAAATAAACATATTTGTAATGAACAGTTTGTGATAGATGAAAGCTTTAATTTTGAATATACTTTTGGTGTTTGTTTTTGTTGTCGCGGCAAAAGGCCAGTCCGCTGCGGATAGTTTGGTGTTAGAGCTTCCGGAGTTGTCAGGTGTTAAGCGCACTGAAGCTCTTATTCATCTCGCCCTTAGTTATTCCAGCACCGATAGTGTTCAAAGTCTTTCTTATGCCAACGAAGCCATTGGTTTGGCCAGCTCTGCGGGCGATTCCTTGCTGCTGGGGCTTGCAATTTTTAATAAAGGCGAATGTTACTATTATTTTGAAGAGTATGATCTGGCTTTGCAGAATTATCGTCTGGCCCATACAATCTTTGAGCAGCACGAAGATTCGGTCAATCTTGGTGATTCGCACAACGCCATTGGGTTGGTGTTTTATTATACCGGCGAATATAATTTGGCGGCCACCCATTTTTATCATTCGTTGGAGTATTTAAAAGAGTCAACGCACGCAGAAAAAGTGGCCAATTTGTATTCAAATTTAGGTCTTGTCTTTTCACGGATCGGTGATGCCCGGCGTGCGATTCAAAACTTCCACAATGCATCCAAAATCAACGCCGAAATCAAGGATTTGAGTGGCCTGGCGGTTAACTACAATGGGTTGGGCATTTCGTTTTACAATCTGGAACAATATGATTCCTCGAAAGTGTATTATCAAAAAGCATTGGACTTGTTTCGACAACTCGAAAATCGACAACGGGAGGCCATTGTGTTAAATAATATCGCCAATATCTATGTCAATACTGGTGATAGTTTACAGCATGCATTAAGTTCGTACGAACAGGCCATTCGTGTATTTGATGAGTTGGGCGATGTCAGAAGTAAGGCCTATACACTTGAAGGGCTGGGGAGTGTGCATCGAGAGTTGGGGAACTACACCCAAGCGATTGCTACATTTCAGGAGAGTCTAAACCTGATTAAGGACAATGCTTACGGCTATTATTTGCAACAGCTTAATTATTACGACCTTGCATTGACATATGAACGAATGGGCCGTATCGATGAGGCCTACAACGCTTTCAGGTTATACAGCACGTTTAAGGATAGTCTTCTGCAGGAGGAACGACTGAATCAAGTGGCTGAACTGGAGCAACAATACCAAGCCCGGCAAAAGGAGGCAGAAATTGAGAGGTTAAACAATTCAAGGCAAATTGATCAATTGAAAATACAGCGGAATGAAGAAGTTCGGTTTTTTGGAATGATCACCATTGTGTTGCTTGTCGTTACAATCTTCCTGATGTCATTGGCTTATCTGAACAAAAGAAAGCACAATGATCTTTTGAGTCGAAAAAATGAGCGGATTGAGGATCAGCGGCTGGAACTTGAAAAATTGAATGCCTCAAAGAACAAGTTTTTTTCCATCATTGCGCATGACTTGAAGAATCCATTTCATACGGTGATGGGGTACGCTCATTTGATAGACAAAGAATATGATCGGTTTTCGGATGAGGAGCGGAAGAAGTATGCCGGTGATATTTACAGATCGGCCAATTTGATTTTCAGGCTCCTTAATAACTTGTTGGATTGGGCACGTTCTCAAACAGGCTCTTTGGCATACTCTCCCCAGAAGATAGGATTTTTGGAGATTTATGAGGGTATTGAAAAGCTGATCAAACCGTTTGCTGAGCAGAAAGACATAAGATTACACAAGGAAATTCCCGAGACTCTTCAGATTTATGCTGATCCAAGAATGCTGGAAACTGTGATGCGTAATTTGATGAATAATGCCATAAAATTTACTCATCCGGGGGGAATGGTGAAAGTCAGGGTGAAAAATGACGGTCACAAGGCGGTAGTTTGTGTCGAAGACAATGGCGTCGGAATTTCTACTTCGGATATGGATGGGTTATTTCAAATTGATTCGAAGCTTAAAAGGAAAGGAACAGCTAATGAGGACGGTTCGGGCCTCGGGCTTTTGGTTTGCAGTGAATTTGTCAGGAAGAATGGTGGTGATATTTGGGTTGAAAGCCAGGTCGGAAAGGGCAGCCAGTTTTACTTCTCCGTTCCGAAAAGTGTGTAGTTTTTGGAGCAAGATATTATTCTGATTTCTATATTAATCACCTGAGAAAATCGGCTGGATCAATCGATCAGCATTGCCTTGGCCAGTTGATCTGATTTCTCTTTGCCGGCGAGTTCTTCCACAAGTTTAAGGGCAAACTTTAAGGCAGTTCCGACACCTCTCCCTGTTACAATATTATCCGACATCGTGGTTGGCGTTTTAAGGATCTCAGCACCATGCAATTCGCTCTCAAAACCGGGGTAGCATACGGCTTTTTTGTCTTTTAAAACTCCCAAGTGGCCTAAAACCAATGGGGCGGCGCAAATGGCTCCCAGCATTTTTTTATCGTTGGCAAACTGAAGAATTTGTTTTTGCAGACCTTGGTGTTTATCCAGGTTTTTTGCTCCAGGCATACCTCCAGGTAAAACCAACGCATCAATTGTTGAATAGTCCAGTTCAGAGAACAACACGTCCGCAATGACTGGAATTTGATGGCCTCCGGTAACTTCAGTGGATTCGGTCATTGATACAGTTGTAACTTCAAGATTCGCCCGCCTTAAAACATCAATGATGGTTATGGCTTCTATCTCTTCAAATCCCGTTGCTAAGTGTACAGCTATTTTTTTCATGTCGGTTACTTTTTTTAATTCTCAAGCACAAGTTCCTTAAAAATAAAAAAAATGATCCGTAATTACGAATCATTTTTTGTACCCGATATGATCACTTGATAAAAACTAACAAATTAGTTAGCATATTCTTTTAAAGCTTTTTCCAATTTTTTTCTGGTAAAGAAAATCCGACTTTTTACTGTCCCCAGGGGAAGATTTAATTTGTCGGCGATTTCCTTGTATTTGTATCCGTCTAAAAACATCTTGAAAGGCACTTTATATTCATTCTCAAGCGCATTGATATTTTTTATAATTTCCTTGGAACTGTAGAATGAATCAGGTGAAGGGTAGATCTTATCTTTCGAAAATTTAAGATGAAAATCATTATTCGCACCATCAAATGTACTCTTTGCCTTCACGTTTCTACGGTAGTTATTAATGAACGTGTTCTTCATGATGGTATAAATCCACGCTTTGAAATTGGTGTTCTGCGTAAATTTGTCACGATAAGTCAGCGCTTTTAAAAACGTCTCTTGTAAAAGATCCTGTGCTTTTTCCTGATCGGCGGTCAGGCTAAGTGCATAGTAAAGCAATTTATCTTGCAATCCTAGCAGTGCGTTGTTAAATTGAACTTGTGTCATGGCAGCGTGTTTTTTTGATTATTGTTTAGAACAAATATAAATAACGATTACGGTTTTAAAAAGGATTATTTAATCTTTTATTATTCGATTTTATTTATTCGTGATAAAAAATATTGATTGTGCTTGATTTTAAGTATATAATATGCCGTTACGAAGCTTACATAATTTTGTTTGACTATTTTCCTATGCCTTCAAACAACTTATTTTTATCTGGATTGCCTCTGAATTAGACTTCTGATTTTGTATTTGAATCTGAATTTTTAAGGAAACGCTTTTTAATCAATCCACTTTTCATCGTTTTTACAGCCATTCGTTGCCTTTCAACTTTTTATCCAACATCTAATTTTTGATTTCTCATGTAATCTAAGTTGTGTTATCAACTACCGTGCGCAATAGCTTTTATTGGGAAATTGCAACCTGTGCTTTTTGATTCAAGAAATTGATTGTTAGCTGTCTAATATTTCTGAAGTGGTTTTATTGAATTTTTTTTTACAAGGAGTTTGCGTGTATTTAAAAGTCCACAGTTGAGGAGCGGATTCTACATGTTTGCCATAAAAGTAGTGGGAGTTGGTTTTTGCTTTAAAAGAATCAATTCAACTTTAACGTCTTAAAAGATATTTTTACATTTGCGGCTTCTGATTACTTACTCGTAATTAAAATCAATGAAAAAATTAAATTTTAACCACAAAAGAGCTGGCATACTTGTTTTCAAGCGATGGGGTGGTCAAAAGTATTCTTTGTTTCAGGCGCTTAAAAAGCAGGTTCGCATTGCCGTTTTGGCTGTGACTTACTTTTTGGTTGCTGGAATTAACGAAGCTGTTGCCCAAACTGAACGTTCAGAAGTAAAGATGGAGTTTGATCTCGAGGAGATTGAAGTCAGTGCCCAGCGAGCGCCTGTGACTTATTCGCAGGTGGCACGGATGATATCCGTGATTGAGAAGGATCAAATTGATGCGGCTCCGGTCAACAGTATTCAAGACCTGCTGGAGTATGCATTGAGTGTTGACATCCGGCAAAGGGGAACGCATGGCGTTCAGGCCGATATTTCCGTCCGCGGAGGTTCCTTTGATCAAACACTCATCCTTTTAAATGGAATTAATCTTTCCGACCCGCAAACCGGCCATCACAACCTCAATCTGCCGGTTAGTCTTAAAAGCATCAAGCGTATCGAGATTTTGGAAGGCCCGGCGGCTCGTGTATACGGTCCCAACGCTTTTTCGGGGGCAATTAATATTGTTACTGAACCTTCTGAAAGCGATCAAGTTGGGATTGATTTAAGCTATGGTGAACACGACCTGTGGGATATCAATCTTTCTGCGAACAAGCAAGTTGGGAAGCTGCAAAACTTCTTGGCTTTCAACCACAAGTCTTCGGATGGCTACATTGATAACACCGATTTTGATGGTTATAACGTGTTTTATCATGGGCTGGTCAATGTGGATGCTGGTCAACTCGATCTGCAAGCTGGGTTTTCGAACAAAGCCTTTGGAGCTAACAGCTTTTACACGCCGGCCTATCCCAACCAGTTTGAAGAAACCAAAACGACTTTTGCTTCGCTGAAGTTTGAGACGGGAGAAAAGCTTCATTTTACACCTGCCCTTTACTGGCGGCGGCATCAGGACCGGTTTGAATTGTTCCGCACCAATCCTGCCTCGTGGTATGGCGGGCACAATTATCATATGACTGATGTGTTAGGAACTTCGATCAATAGTTGGTTTTCTAGCAGTTTTGGGAAAACGGCTTTTGGAGCCGAATTTCGCTCTGAAAATATTTGGAGCAATGTTTTAGGCGAAGATATGGACGAGCCGATTGACGTTCCTGGAGAGGAAGGACAGGAATTTACCAGATCGCATTCGCGGACAACCGTTTCATATTTTGCGGAACACACCTTCTATCTGGGGAGATTGACGGCTTCGGGCGGCGCAATGGCGAACTGGATTTCAGACTTAAATTATGAATGGAACATTTATCCCGGGCTGGATTTAGGTTACCAACTTACCAATGCACTGAAAGCCTACGGTTCATTTAACAAGTCTTTGCGAATGCCCACCTTCACTGACTTGTATTATAATGGGCCAACTAACAAAGGAAATCCGGATTTGAAGCCGGAGAAATCGACTACGATTGAAGGTGGATTAAAGTTGGATAATCGTTTTCTGCATTTACAGGCTGGATATTATCACCGTGTTGGCGAGGATTTGATCGACTGGGTTCGTGAAAGTGAAGAGTTTCTGTGGGAAACCCGAAACCTGACCGAAATTAAAAGTCATGGCTTTGAATTGATTGTGGCATTGAATATTCCGGAACTCTTGGGGCAACCATTTTTTATTCGGAAAATTAATACCAATTATTCGTATAATGATCTGGATAAAAGCCAAAGCGACTATTTGTCTAACTATGCGCTGGATAACCTGAAGCATAAGTTTGTTTTTTCGGTTGATCAAAAAGTCTGGAAAAACTTACAGGCCTCCTGGAATTTTCGCTTTCAGGATCGGAATGGGACTTATGGCGAATTTGAAGACACCCAGTATGTTGGTGAAGCCGATTATGTGTCGTTTTGGTTGACCGATCTGAAGGTCTACTGGAAAACAGACAAGCTGCAGCTGTCCGGCTCCATATCCAATTTGTTTGACCAGCGATATGTTGATCTGGGGAATATTCAGCAACCCGGGCGTTGGATTAGTTTTGGAGTAAACTATCAGATTGAATTAAACTAAGTATCAAATCAGAATAAGTAATCAGAAAATTGAAAGGGCACTCGGGTTGAGTGCCCTTTCCTTTTTAGTTATGCCAAAGTGGCTACCATCACTGCTTTGATCGTGTGCATCCGGTTTTCGGCCTGATCAAAAACAATGGAAGCTTCACTTTCAAACACTTCTTCCTTCACTTCCATCGATTCAATTTTAAATTTATTGTAGATGTCTTTTCCCAGTTTTGTTTCTTGATTATGAAATGCTGGCAAACAATGCATGAATTTGACGTTTGGATTTTCTGTTTGTCGCATCACCGAGTTGTTGACCTGGTAAGGCATAAGCAGCTTGATGCGTTCTTCCCATACGTTTTCAGGCTCGCCCATCGACACCCAAACGTCGGTGTACAGAAAATCGCAATCCTTCACAGCTTCGGCAACATCCTCAGTAATGGTAATCTTTGCACCGGTTTGTTGAGCAACCGATCGGGCTTTTTGCACCAGTTCGTCAGTTGGCTGACAAATTTTAGGAGCGGCTGCTCTGAAATCCATGCCCATTTTGGCAGCCCCAATCATCAACGAATTTCCCATGTTGTTCCGGGCATCTCCTAAATAGCAAAATTTAATTTCATTTAGCGGCTTGTCCGAGTGCTCTTTCATGGTTAAAAAGTCGGCCAGAATTTGAGTTGGATGGAAGTCATTGGTCAATCCGTTCCACACCGGAACGCCGGCGTACTGTCCCAATTCCTCAACGATTTCCTGTCCAAAACCACGGTATTCAACGCCATCGTACATGCGTCCCAAAACCCGGGCCGTGTCTTTCATCGATTCCTTGTACCCAATTTGAGACCCGCTGGGACCAAGATAAGTGACGTGTGCACCTTGGTCGAAGGCAGCCACTTCAAAAGCGCAGCGGGTGCGGGTCGATGTTTTTTCAAAAATCAAGGCGATGTTTTTTCCTTTCAGTAATTGCTCCTCGGATTTGTTGTATTTGGCTGCTTTCAGTTTTTCAGCCAGTTCCAGTAAGTCGGAAATTTCTTCCGAAGTGAAATCCAGTAACTTTAGGAAATTGCGATTTTTCAGATTTGGTATCATTCTGCAAGTTTTTGGTTATCGTAATACATGGTAATTTTCGATCCGTAGCTTTTGTCTTCCAGCTTGGTGGCTTCAGTAATCACGCTTTTTTGGCCGCCATTTTCGATGAAATTCAGGCAAGCCCGTATTTTTGGAGCCATACTTCCTTCGCCGAAAGTCCCAGCATGCAGGTGCCGAAGGGTGTCTGCATAATCCAGAAATTCCAACTTTTCCTGGCTGGGAAGACCAAAGTCTTTATAAATAAACGGGACATCGGTTAAAATAAAGAATTCGTCGGCTTGAATGGATGAAGCAAGCAGGGCCGATGTCATATCCTTATCAATTACAGCGTCAACGGTCCGCACATTTTTTTCTTCATCCAGATAAACCGGAATGCCTCCACCACCTGCGGTAATGACAATATTACCTTCGCGAACCATGTGCCCAATGATCCCTTTGTTGAGAATATCGATGGGGGTGGGGGAAGGAACCACGCGGCGCCAAGCTCCCTGGTGTTTAAGACTGGGCTTGAATTGCCACCCTTTTTGGTCATGGAGCAGATTGGCGTCGGCTTCGTTGTATGTTTTGCCAATTCGTTTTGTCGGATTTTGAAAGGCTTCATCTTTGGGGTCAATTGTTACCATACTAATGACTGACAGGATGTTTTTGTCAATGCCATGTTTATTTAGCACATTGCGCATCATGCGTTCAATCATATAGCCAATTCCGCCTTGCGAGTCGGCTACACAAATGTCTAATGGCATAGGAGAAATATTGTACAAGGTTTCTCCGGCATCGTTGCGCATCAGAATGTTTCCAACCTGGGGGCCGTTCCCATGTGTGATCACCAGGTTGTAACCGTCGTTTATCAGGTGAACCAGGTTTTCGAGAGTTTCTGTTGTGTTGTGCTCTTGTTCTTCAATGGTTCCGGTTTCGGTGTCGCGCAACAGGGCATTGCCTCCAAGCGCAACAACAGCTAGTTTTTGCATCATAGTTGCTTTTTTTAAATCAGCAAGACAAACAAACATAGAAAAATCCGGGATAAAATAGTATGACAGAATGAAGTGTTTTCTCCTGTTCTTTTTATGCTTTCCGTGCATTCCAATGATCACAATGAAATCCGTATTTTTTCTTAATTTAAGCCTTGTTCTGGGCACCATAAGCTGTCCAAATTTCGTTAACTTTGCAGTCGAATTTTGAAAATTACCTATGGCAAAGAAGATCCAACGAAAGCAGGCACAAAAAAGAACCAGCACATTTAAACGAATAAAATCGTTTTTTACGGGAGAGAAATTCAAGTATACCATTGGGTTGCTTTTATTTGTATTTGGGCTTTATTTATTAATCGCGTTCATTTCTTTTTTGTTTTCGGGCCATGCCGACCATAGTAAAATGGATTTATCCTTACGTGAATTTCTCACCAATCCCGATATCAAAGGGCGGAATAGGGCTGGGAAAACGGGCATTTATTTGAGTGAAGCCATCGTTAATCGTGGTTTTGGAGTTTCTTCTTTTCTTTTGGTTTTTATGTTGTTTGTTACTGCGTTTCAGTTTTTTAATCGTCCGTTGTTTCGTTATTGGCGGACAATGCTCTTGGCATTTGCAAGTATGATTTGGCTTTCTCTGTTTATGGGCTTGATTATGGGAAATGTCAATACGAATGCTTTCCTGTATCTTGGAGGGCAGAATGGATATTTTATGGCGGAATGGCTGAGCTCACTGGTTGGCTACATTGGTACCTTTTTCATTTTGGTTGTCGGTTTGTTTCTGATTTGTCTATTTACTTTTGAAAACTTCATCCCTTTACTTAAACGTATGTTTGGACGGAAAGAAACGTTAGTTTCAGAGGAGCCTCTCAGCTATGTTAAAAAGCAGCAGGACGTGGAGCCGGAAGATAGCATTCTGAAAGTGATTGATGAAAATGACAGGCTTGAAACGATTTTTAATCCGGATAGTGAAGATTTGGAGATGGACGAGTCGATTGACCGGAAAAGAATTCAAGCTAATGTAAAGGAACAGCTTTTAGGACAACGTGGAGGTAAGGAGGCTGACGATGATGATTTGGAAATGACGGTGGAAAAAGTGGAGGAGGAGACGGATGAAAATTATGAACATGAGGGGACAGAAGATTATGATCCGACTTTGGATTTGTCGAACTATCAGTTCCCGTCCATCGATTTGCTTGACGACCATACATCGGGCAATGCTGAAGTGAGTAACGATGAGTTGATCTCAAACAAAAACAAGATTGTAGAAACGCTTCGCCACTATAAAATTGAGATTACTAAAATTCGGGCTACGATCGGACCCACAATTACACTATACGAAATAGTGCCTGCTCCGGGAATTCGGATCGCGAAAATCAAGAACCTTGAAGATGACATCGCCTTGAGTTTGGCTGCTTTGGGGATTCGAATTATTGCTCCTATTCCAGGGCGTGGAACCATTGGTATTGAAGTGCCGAATCAGAATCCGGAGATTGTATCAATGCGTTCCATTATCGCTTCGAAAAAATTTCAGGAAAGTACGGCCGATCTTCCGGTGGTGTTGGGTAAAACGATTTCGAATGAAACGTTTCTGATTGATTTGGCCAAGATGCCTCATATTTTGGTTGCCGGAGCAACCGGTCAAGGTAAATCAGTGGGCTTGAATGCCATCATAACCTCCTTGCTTTATAAAATGCATCCCGCACAGTTGAAGTTCGTTTTGATTGATCCGAAGAAGGTGGAAATGAGCTTGTACGCTTCCATTGAAAAACATTTTTTGGCAAAATTGCCCGATGAGGAGGAACCGATTATCACCGATATTCAGAAGGTAAAATATACTTTGAATTCGCTCAATAATGAGATGGATAATCGCTACGATTTATTGAAAAAGGCGCATGCCCGTAACATCAAAGAATATAATAAGAAATTTACCGGGCGCCGGCTGAATCCTGAAAAAGGCCATCGCTACCTGCCCTATATTGTCGTGGTTATTGACGAATTTGCTGATTTGATTATGACGGCCGGCAAGGAAATTGAATTGCCAATAGCCAGGATTGCGCAGCTTGCACGCGCAGTGGGAATACACATGATTATTGCTACGCAGCGTCCTTCGGTCAGTATTATCACAGGTGTTATCAAAGCGAACTTCCCAACCCGAATTGCCTTTAAGGTGGCCTCTATGATCGATTCACGAACGATTTTAGATACGCCCGGAGCTAACCAGCTTATCGGGAAAGGCGATATGTTGATTGCGACGGGAAGTACGATTTCGCGTTTGCAATGCGCCTTTTTGGATACTCCGGAAGTGGAACGCGTTTGTGAACATATCGCGAAGCAGCAAGGTTATCCGACTGCTTTTCTTCTGCCGGAGTATGTCGGTGAAGATGATGGAGGTTCGCCGGGAGCCGTTGATTTGGGTAATCGCGACGAACTTTTTGATGATGCAGCCCGTGTTGTTGTTGTGAATCAAATGGGGTCGACATCCATGATTCAGCGAAAATTCTCGATTGGGTACAACCGTGCGGGCCGAATTATGGATCAGTTAGAGGCGGCCGGCATTGTTGGACCTAGCGAAGGAAGCAAGGCACGACAGGTCTTGCTTCAGGATGAATATAGTTTGGAACAATTATTGAATAGCTTGTGAAAATTTAAATATCGAAATGAAGAGACTAGTAGTTCTAATAACCGTAGTTTTTTGCTGGAGCGTAGGGCTGGCTCAGCAAGACGAAAAAGCCAAAAGTATTTTGGAAAAAGTGACCAGCACTACCCGAGGGTATTCCACCATAAGTGCCACATTTAATTACGTGTTGGAAAATAAGGCCGAAGGAATTCACGAAGCGAATAAGGGGAAAATTTTGATGAAGGGGGATCAGTTTTACCTGGATCTGTCACAGTTGGGTATGGAAATCTTTAATAATGGAAAAACCGTTTGGACGTACATGAAAGATGCCAGTGAAGTAACGGTTGCTGATGCTGATGATGAAATGAATGAAATGATGGATCCTTCGAAATTATTTACCATTTACGAAGAAGGTTTCGATTATCAATTCATTGAAGAAAAAACGGTGGATGGTGTTCCGGTTTACATCATCGATTTAATTCCTGATGACGAGGAAATTGAATACACAAAGATCAGGATTCAGATTGATAAAAATCGCATGCTGATTAGGCAGGCTGAAATGATTGGACGCGAAGGAAACAACTACATTGTTTTGGTTGAAGAGTTGAAAACCAATGTCCCGGTAACTGCGGCTGCTTTTGAGTTCGACCCGACAAAGCATAAAGATGTTGAAGTCATTGACTTACGATAACGAAGGCAGCTTAAAGTTTGCGTTTGTGTTGCTGCACGCACACATGAAAGCCGGTCGTTTTTTTCTCTCGCCAGAAAATGAAAAACCTGATGGTTCGCAAATCCATTTCTGCCTGGCTGCAAATTTCCAAATACCCGATTTTCGAGTGTTCGATCGGATGACTGCTTGTTAAAAGATCGGGCATTCACGATCAACTGGCATCGCATGCCCCTTCAACTTACCTTGCACGAAAAAATCCGGACTCATGACGAGGCCGGATTTTAGAACTGAATTAAGGTTGAAAAACGATTCTTATTTTTTCTCGTTATAGGTCAGGCGATCAACTGTTGATATTTCCATAAAAGTTGATCCGCCGCCAATTCCGAAGCTTCCACCAACATAGACCACCATATCTTCTTTATTGAGCTTGCCGGCTTTCTCGAGTGTTTTTAATGATGAACGGACAATTTTAAACTTGTTCTTTTTTGGCTCAATCAATACCGCACGAACGCCGTACGATAACGCCAGCTTTCGTGCAACGCTCATGTCATAGCAGCTGGCATAAACCGGGGTTTTTCCACGGAATGCCGCCAGGTAGCGAGCAGTCTTTCCGGTTAGTGTATTGGTTACAATGGCTTTGGTTTGCAATTCATCCGACGCTAAAATGGCCGCTTCGGCCAAATAGGCGACAACCTCATTGTTCACCGCCGGCAAGGTAATGTCGTTTCGTTTATCCTTACTTCCTTCAACTTGGTTGGCGATGCGACTCATGTATTCCACGGCTTCAACCGGATATTCACCATAAGCTGTTTCACCGCTCAACATCACAGCATCGGTTCGGGAGTAAATGGCGTTTGCTACGTCGCTGACTTCAGCTCTTGTAGGCCGCGGGTTTTCAATCATGCTGTGCAACATTTGGGTGGCAATAATTACCGGCTTTTTACGCTGAACAGCTTTTTTGATCAGTTGGCGCTGGATTCCTGGAATTTTTTCGGCTGCAATTTCAATTCCAAGATCACCGCGAGCAACCATAATTCCATATGCATAGTCAAGAATTTCATTGATGTTGTTCACACCATCTAAGTTTTCTATTTTAGCGATAATCTCAATTGGACTATTGTATTGGTCTAATTGCTCCTGCACTTTTAGCACATCTTCTTTGTTTCGAACAAAAGAGTGGGCAATAAAATCCAGCCTGTGTTTAGCCGCAAACTCAATAAAAGCCTTGTCTTTTTCTGATATCGAAGGCAGGTTAACACTGAACCCTGGTGTATTGACACTTTTTTTATTTTTGATTTCACCGGGGTTTTCAACCAAACACAAAACGTGATCATCAAATCTCTCCTGCACGGATAGCTCCAGTTCTCCATCATCAATCAAGATAATTCCGTCGTCTGGAATCTCGGCATGGAATTGGTCGTATGAAACAGTTAGTACCTTTCGTCCTTTCTGGCTTGTCCTTACCAGACCTGATACTTCAATCAATTCTCCTTGCTTTACGTCCAAAGGAAGGTCGATATTACTCGTCCTGATTTCCGGTCCCTTGGTGTCAACCAGAATCGCAATCGAGTCTGATACTGACCGGATATTATTGACCATCATTAATGCTGTCTCCTCGGTAATGTGGGCTGTATTCAGCCGGGCCACATTCATCCCTGCTTGATATAAGGCTTTTATGAACTCAGGCTCGCACCTTTTATCGGATATCGTAGCGACAATTTTGGTGTGTTTCATTGCTGTAATTTTAAATTAAGGCCGGCAAAATTAGACTTTTTTCTTTACCACAGGAGAAATCGATCTGTCAACTCTGCGAAATGATTCTAAAGTTAACCTTGGTGAAAGCTTTCAATCCCCAAACGGTAGGAATCAAGTCCAAATCCCATGATACTACCTACACAAACCGGTCCAATGATAGATTTGTGTCTGAAGCTTTCACGAGTCAGAATGTTTGAAATGTGCACCTCAACCACAGGAGTAGTTACGCCGGCAATAGCATCCCGGATGGCCACCGAAGTATGGGTGTAGGCTCCCGCATTGATGATGATACCATCATGATCGAACCCAAATTCATGGATCTTATTGACAATTTCGCCTTCAATGTTTGATTGATAGTAATTTAATTCATGTTGTGGATAATTGTTTTTTAGCGTTTCAAAGTATCCATCAAAAGACAAATCACCATAAATATTCTTTTCTCGTTTCCCTAAAAGATTTAAATTTGGACCATTGATTAACAATATTTTCATTTTTATTGTGGTTTAATTAAAAATTTAGTAACTTTCGCAAGTCGAAGGACGTAGTGATAATTATGTATTCTTGGGGAAGAAACTATTTATCGTTTACGTTTGAAAACAACAGAACCAAAATTACTAAAATTGATTTGAGAACAAATTTAAATGCTTTTAATTATGAAATGGGAAGATAGCAAAAAAGGTTTTGAGAATTTCTTAAGGCTGGAAAAATCTTTATCTCAGAATTCCATTGCGGCTTATGTGAATGACATCAATAAGCTAATGGTTTTTTTGGACGGAAGTTTTAAAAAGCTGGCACCTGAAAAGGTGAAGTTAAATCACTTAAGAAGTTTTGTTGAACACCTGAATGATCGTGGCGTTTCGCCAAGAACTCAGGCACGTACAATTTCTGGGATTAAATCATTCTTTAAGTACCTGCTTATTGAAGGGAAAATTCAAGGTGATCCAACAACACTGCTGGAGTCGCCAAAAATTGGGCGTAAACTTCCGGACGTTTTAACAATGGAAGAAATAGACACGATTATTGATGCCGTTGATCTGGAGAAACCGGAAGGACAGCGTAACAAAGCTATGCTGGAAACCTTATACAGCTGTGGATTGCGTGTGTCTGAGCTGGTAAACCTTAAGGTTACGAATTTATTCTTTGAACAAGGCTTTATCAAAGTCGAAGGAAAATCAGAGAAGGAGCGTTTAGTGCCTGTAAGTGAAAAAGCTGTGGTTGAGATCAATAAGTATCTTGGGGGTTATCGGAAAACGTTGAGGATTAGTCCGGAAAGCGAAAATGTTTTATTTCTGAATCGCAGGGGTAAAAAATTAAGTCGTGTGATGATTTTTACCATCATTAAGAATCTGGCTCAAAAAGTGGGAATGGATAAAAAAATTAGTCCGCACACTTTCCGTCATTCCTTTGCTACTCATCTAATTTCGGGAGGAGCCGACTTGCGTGCTGTTCAGGAAATGCTTGGACATGAGTCAATTTTGACGACAGAAATTTACACGCATTTGGATCGTGACTATTTAAAATCAACGATTAGTCAATTCCATCCAAGATCTTAAGAAATTACCTGGTTCTGTTAATGATTTCTTAACATTTTAAGTTTGTAAATTATTCGACGATAGAATACTGCAAGACAGCGCATTAATAAATGCGCTGTCTTTTTTTTTTGAATTAATTCTGAACTTATTGTGATTTCATTTTCCATAGCCGAGCCCATCGGAAAAAAAAATTATTTTTGTCTTCCGAGATAAAAAAATAGTTTGTTGGAACTATTTATTCTTTGTTGGAACTATTAATTTTTAATTGTTGGATATGAAAAATTTAGATTTGTCGAAGTACGGCATTGTTGATGTTAGTGAAATCGTACATAACCCTTCTTACGAACATTTATTTGAAGAAGAAATGAAGCCTGAGTTGGAAGGTTTCGAGAAAGGTCAGTTAACAGAGTTGGATGCCGTAAACGTTATGACCGGAGTTTTTACTGGTCGTTCGCCAAAGGACAAGTTCATTGTTATGGACGAAACTACGAAAGACACCATGTGGTGGAACTCGGAGCATGCAAAAAACGATAACAAACCGACTACTCCCGAAGTTTGGGCTGAGTTGAAAGGACTTGTCGCAAACCAATTGTCAGGTAAAAGACTGTTTGTTATGGACACATTTTGTGGCGCGAACGAAGATACCCGATTGAAAGTGCGTTTCATTATGGAAGTCGCATGGCAAGCGCATTTCGTGAAAAACATGTTTATTCGTCCTACTGCCGAGGAGCTGGAAAACTATGGCGAACCTGATTTCGTGGTGATGAATGGTTCAAAAACGACCAACCCGAACTGGAAAGAGCAAGGTTTGAATTCTGAAAACTTCACCGTTTTCAACCTGACTGAAAGAATGCAGGTTATTGGTGGTACTTGGTATGGTGGTGAAATGAAAAAAGGAATGTTCGCCATGATGAACTACTACCTGCCATTGCGTGGTATTGCTTCGATGCACTGCTCAGCCAATGTTGGCGAAGATGGTGATACAGCTATCTTCTTTGGACTTTCAGGAACAGGCAAGACAACGCTTTCAACGGATGCAAGCCGCCAGCTGATTGGTGATGATGAGCATGGATGGGATGATGCAGGAATCTTCAATTTCGAAGGTGGATGCTACGCTAAAACCATCAACCTGGACAAAGATTCAGAACCTGAAATTTTCGCGGCCATAAAACGCAATGCCCTGCTTGAAAACGTAACGGTTGACGAAAATGGTAAAATTGATTTTAGCGATGGATCAACAACCGAGAATACGCGTGTCTCGTACCCAATTGATCACATCGAAAACATTGTTAAGCCTGTTTCGAAAGCGGGTCCGGCCAAAAAGGTGATCTTCCTTTCGGCTGATGCATTTGGAACGTTGCCTCCGGTTTCAAAACTGACTCCAGAGCAAACCAAATATCACTTCTTATCAGGATTTACAGCCAAATTGGCTGGCACCGAGCGCGGGATTACGGAGCCAACACCAACCTTCTCAGCCTGTTTTGGGGCTGCATTCTTAACCTTGCACCCAACCAAATACGGTCAGGAATTGGTGAAGCGAATGGAAGCTAACGGAGCGGAAGCTTACTTGGTAAATACCGGATGGAATGGTACAGGAAAACGGATTTCGATCAAAGATACCCGTGGAATTATCAATGCAATTCTGGATGGTTCGATAGAGAAAGCAGAAACGAAGATTATACCAATCTTTAATCTGGAAGTGCCAACTTCATTGCCGGGTGTTGATCCTAAAATTTTGGATCCACGCGACACTTATTCTGACGTTACTGTATGGGAAACAAAGGCAAAAGATTTGGGTGGCCGCTTCATCAAAAACTTCGAAAAATACACCGATAACGAAGAAGGTAAAGCCTTGGTTGCTGCTGGTCCTCAACTGTAATTTTAACTGATTCAATCATAGGAAAGCCTTGCACTTGGTGCAGGGCTTTCTGTTTTTTGTATAAGCATACTCAAGCGTCTTGCTAGTCAAATATTTGATCCAGACAGGATTCGAGTGTGGGGTGTCGATAGGGGAAGTTTTGCATTTGAAGCCGCTTGGGAAGAACCACCGGATTTTTCAGAATTAAGGTTGAAGCTTTGCCAAAAGCCAATTTTAGTGCGATGGCGGGTACCGGGAGCACGGCTGGACGATTCATTTTTTTTGCCAGAATTTGGGTGAAGGTTTTATTGTCGATTTGTTGAGGAGCCACCAGATTGTAAATTCCTAAATAACGTTCGTCGGTAACGGCTTCCACGAAAGCCTGAACCAGATCGTGAACATGAATAAAAGGGAAAGGTTGTTTCCCGTTTCCTATTCTTCCACCCAGGCCCATTTTGAAAATGGGCAAGACCCGCTGAATAAACTGGGAGTCTTTGCCCAGAACAACTCCAATTCGAAAAATAACCTGGCGAATCGTGTCCGGTAGATCAACCAAAGCGTCTTCCCAATCGTCGGTTACCCGGGCAGCAAAGTGATTGGCAAATCTTGAGCTTGTTTCATCGTGAGCCAAACCTTCTCGATAGATGCCAACAGCGGAAGCCGAAACAAATGTTTTTGGCTGCATTTCTTTGGGCAGACTGTTGATTGCCTTGGTGATATTCTTCGTTGTTAAAACACGACTGTTATATATGATCGCTTTATTCTTTGAAGTCCAGCGCTTGATGATCGGCGCTCCGGCAAGGTTGATCACAACGTCCGCGCCGCTTAGTTTGTCCGCCAGTCGTTGCGGATCGCCGTATAAAAGCTTCCGTTCGATGCCAATGATTTTAATGGTCTGTTTCTGAAGGTTTTCAATTATGTTTTGGCCAAGAAAACCACTGGCCCCTGTTATCACTACTTTCATCCGGTACAAATCTTAATATTCATTCTAAAGACAAGTTTGTTAATTGAAAAGTTCTTAACTGTAAGTACTAATTTGGCTCCATCGTTCCGTTTTATTTATCTAATTTTGTTTTTCTAATTTCAATGAAAATGACATCAAAGAATTTGAATAAGATACAAACAAAGAAACGAAAGCCAACAACTAAATCAGGGAAAAGTAGAGCAAAGAGAGGGACACGGAGAATATGGTTGATATTACTGCAGCTTTTTACCGTTGGGATAATTTTGTTTTTCACCTTTTTTATGCTGGTGTATTTGGGCTTTACAGGCCATGTTCCCAGTTCGAGACAGCTCAATGAAATTAAAAATCCGCAGGCATCTGAAGTATTTTCTGAAGATGGAAAATTGCTGGGGCGCTATTACGTCGAAAACCGAAGTAACGTCCGCTTTGATGAGATATCGCCGAATGTGATTAACGCCTTAATTGCTACTGAGGACGCGCGTTTTTATGAGCATAGGGGAATAGATGAGATTGCCCTGATGCGTGTTTTTTTCAAGACCATATTGTTGCAAGACCGTAGTGCAGGCGGAGGAAGTACCTTAAGCCAGCAAATTGCGAAAAACTTGTTTCCCCGAAACAATATGTGGGTTTTTAGCATGCCGGTTAATAAGTTGCGCGAAGCCATTATCGCCTACCGGTTGGAACGGATCTATTCCAAAGAGGAGATCCTTACCCTGTATTTGAATACGGTTCCGTTTGGAGAAAATATTTTTGGAATAGAAGTGGCTTCAGAACGATTTTTCAGTAAAAGCCCTAAAAACTTGACGGTTGATGAGGCTGCCGTTTTGGTAGGCATGCTCAAAGCCAATTACACCTACAATCCGAGGATCAATCCTGAGCGGTCTAAAACACGACGCAATGTTGTTATTGGCCAAATGGTAGCCAATGATTTTTTAACCGAGGCTGAAGGAGACATTTTTCAGGCAAAACCATTGGAATTGAAATACCGGCGTATTTCGTACAATGAAGGTCCGGCACCGTATTTTCTGGAAATGCTTAAGCCCGAGTTGCTGGAGTGGTGTGCCAGCCATACCAAGGAAAATGGTGAGCCGTGCAATCTATATACTGATGGGCTTAGAATAGAAACGACGGTTAACTATGACTTTCAGTATTTCGCTACCCAATCGGTTCAGGAGTACATGAAAAACCTTCAGAATGTATTTGACGATCATTGGAAGGATGCCGATCCGTGGCGCGGCGATGCCAGCATTTTGCAACGGGCAGTTAAACGTTCAGAACGCTACAACGCGATGATTGCCGGTGGAAAAACGGAGGAGCAAATTGATGCTGCTTTTCAGCAGAAAATAAAAACCACCTTGTTTACCTGGGATGGCCTGAAACAAGTGGAAACGACTCCGATAGACTCGGTAAAATATTACTTAAACTATCTGAATGCCGGTTTTCTTGCTATTGAGCCATCGAGCGGAAATTTGAAAGCATGGGTAGGGGGAATTGATTTCCGTTTTTTCAAGTATGACCATATCGTTTCGAAACGGCAGGTAGGATCGACCTTCAAACCCTTTGTTTATTTGGCGGCATTGGAGAATGGATTAAGTCCGTTTGATTATTACCCAAACGAGAAAAAGGTTTATGAAGACTATCAGGATTGGTCGCCAAGTAATTCTCATGGCGAATACGAAGGGTTTTATTCAATGGAAGGAGCTTTGGCGCAGTCGTTGAATACCGTAGCCGTTGATATCATGGTGCAAACGGGTATTGACGAGACCATAGCGACCAGCCGCGAACTGGGTATTGCAAGTGATTTACCCGAATTTCCTTCTCTGGCATTGGGGGTGGCCTCTATGAGTTTGAAAGATCTACTGTTTGCATATGCCACCATTTTAAATCGTGGTGTTCGCGTTCAACCCAACTACTTGGTTTCAATAGCCAACAATCAGGGTGAAACGCTCGAAGAGTTTTCTCCGGAGCCAGCAGAACCAACCAGTCTGAATGCGGTGAATTGTCAGATTGTTACCCGCATGATGCAATCGGCGGTCAACAATGGAACCGGAACGTCCATTCGTTCGGTTTATCAGATTCCCGGCGATTTTGCAGGGAAGACCGGGACAACCCAAAACCATTCGGACGGCTGGTTTGTAGGGATGACACCCAACTTGGTGACTGGTTGTTGGGTGGGAGCCGAAGATCCGGGAGTTCACTTCCGAACCATACGATTTGGACAGGGGGCTTACATGGCCTTGCCCATTGTGGGAAAGTTTTTTCATAAACTGTATCGCGATTCCCGCTACAAGAATATGCAATATGCCAGTTTTCCACCTTTGAACGACGAGTTGCTTGCTGATTTGGATATTCCTCATTACAAGGAGTTGTTTGAACTGGAACGTGAAGAGAACTTTATTGAGCGCTTGTTTGCCGGGGAATCAAAAGAAGATAAGTTGAGGGAAATCAGGGATCCCAAACAGTCCAAAGAGAAACCAAAAGTTTGGGAAACAATCAAAAGCATCTTTAAAAAGAAAAAATAGTTTCAATCCTTATTTCGATTGCCTTTTATTACTTTTGCGCTCAAATGGAAAACAAGCTGCCATTCATTGTTCGTTTTCACCGTTGGCGTTTACGACATCTGAGCGAACGTCGTTTTGTGGTGATTTTAAGTGTGGTAATTGGTATTATTGCCGGGCTTGCAGCTACTGTGATAAAAAATGCTGTCTGGCTTACCGAACGATTGGTTCACACCCTCACTACGGGAAACAATGTGGAGCACTACAGTTACTTTGTTCTTCCGATTATAGGAATTTTTGTTGCAGTTCTAATCGTTAACTACGTAGTGAAAAGTCCTGTTAGGCACGGGATTCCAAATGTTTTGCACAGTCTTTCCATGCGACAGGGTGAGCTAAGCCGACATAACCTATTTTCTTCTGTTTTAACCTCAGCATTTACTGTTGGCTTTGGTGGTTCAGTTGGGTTGGAAGGGCCAACTGTGGCTACTGGGGCAGCCTATGGTTCCTGGATTTCGCGAATGCTTCGGTTAAGTTACAAGAATACGATTCTGATGTTGGCTTGCGCTGCAGCAGGTGCTATGGCGGCCATTTTTAAGGCTCCAATTGCGGCCATCGTTTTTGCTGTTGAAGTCATCATGATTGACCTTACGGTTTTTTCATTAGTTCCATTGTTGCTGGCTTCCTCTTCGGCTGTGCTCACTTCATACTTTTTTATGGGGCAGGATGTCTTGTATCCGTTTTCGGTTGAAACCAGTTTCGAAATGAGCGATCTGCCATACTATATTTTGCTCGGAATTTTTGCGGGTTTGGTTTCGGCCTATTTTACTAAAATGTACTTGAATGTGGAGAACGTCTTCGAAGGCATTCAAAGCAAATGGACTCGCCTGGCCATAGGCGGTGCCGGGCTCGGAGCCTTAATTTTCTTTTTTCCTTCACTTTACGGCGAGGGATACGAAGCCATTAACATGTGCCTGAAAGGCGATTTGACATACCTCTATAACAATTCGCTGTTTTTTAATTTTCAAGGTCAGTATTGGAGTGTTTTTATGCTCCTTGCTGCCGTTGTTATTCTAAAAATTATTGCCACCACCCTGACTTTTGGAGCTGGCGGTATCGGCGGTATTTTTGCCCCGACGTTGTTTATGGGTGTTAACACAGGCATGTTATTCGCCCAATTTGTAAATTTCACAGGCATAAAACAGTTAAGCATCAATAATTTTGCATTGATTGGAATGGCTGGATTGATCGCCGGGGTGCTACAAGCGCCTTTAACCGGAATTTTCTTGATTGCTGATATCTCCGGAGGGTACAAGTTGTTTGTGCCCTTGATGATTGTGGCAACTTTTGCCTACCTTACAGTGAAGGCCTTCACACCCAATTCGGTTTATCATCTCCAGCTCGCAAAACGCAAAGAACTGATGACGCATGATAAGGATTTGAATATCATCCGAATGATGGAAGTGAAAAAGCTGTTGGAGACTGACTTTGTTATTTTACGGCCCGACTCCACTTTAAGAGACTTAACGGATGCCATTTCGAAAGCACACCGGAATTTGTTTCCAATAGTTGACGAAGAGGGGTATTTAAAGGGAATGGTAAAGATGGATGATGTGAGGCATCTTATTTTCAGACAGGAATTGTACGATAAGGTACATGTAAGTCATTTAATGTACTTACCCGAACATTCGATTTCTACGACTGATTCGATGGAGCAGGTAGTGAATAAATTTGAATCAAGCGGACGATATAATTTGGCCGTAATTGATAAGGGAAAATACATTGGCTTTATTTCGAGAGCGCGTGTTTTCTCTTTCTATCGGAAAAAAATGGCAGACTTTTCACACGAATAAGCAAAAAATGTTGCGAATAGCGAATTTGAAATTGAAATTGAGTGCATTGGCAAAGCAGCTGATGCGTGCAAAAAAACTGTACTGGATCAGTTTTATTATTGGAATTGTTAGCGGTTTGGCTGCATTGATCCTAAAAAACCTGATTCACTTTATCGATACCAAGCTGGTAGGTCATTCGGTGATTACCTCTGAGAACTACTGGTATCTTGCGCTTCCTTTGATCGGAATCGTCATTACCATTTTAATCATCAGGTTTTTTGTGAAAGATGACATTGGGCATGGGGTTTCCAAAATCCTAAGTTCTATCTCCCAAAACAAGGGAAAGATTAAACCACATAACTCTTTTTCTTCCATGATCACCAGTGCCTTTACCATTGGGTTTGGGGGGTCGGTAGGAGCTGAGGCGCCTGTGGTGTTGACAGGTGCATCAATTGGTTCCAATCTGGGCCGCTTTTTCAAGCTTGGGCAGGCCGATATCATGCTGATGATCGGATGTGGGGCAACTGGAGCGATTGCGGGTATTTTCAAGGCACCCATTGCCGGCATTGTGTTCACCTTGGAGGTATTGATGCTCGACCTAACCATGGCTTCGCTGGTGCCGCTTTTAATTTCAGGAATCACAGCCGCGGTTATTGCCGTTTACTTTATGGGCGATGCGGTGTTGTTTAAATTCAATGTCATTCATTCATTTGACGCCTCCAATATCCCTTTCTATATTCTACTCGGCATATTTGCCGGCTTGTTTTCGCTCTATTTTACACGGGTTACCATGTGGGTTGAACGCCGAATGAAAAGCGTAACGAGTCAGATTACCCGCTTACTTTATGGAGGACTTATCCTTGGCGTTCTGATTTTTATATTTCCACCGCTTTGGGGCGAAGGATACTCTTCAATCAATAAAGTATTTAATGACATGGGACTCAACTTGCTCGATAATTCCATGTTTTATGGTTTTCGCGACAATCCCTGGTTTTTTGTTCTTTTCTTGCTTTCGCTTCTTTTTTTTAAGGTGATTGCCATGTCGGTAACAACGGCCAGCGGGGGAATTGGTGGCATTTTTGCTCCAACTTTGTTTGTTGGTGCCATTGGCGGATACTTTTTGGCTTACTTACTCAATCATCTTTTTGGATTGAATTTGCCCCTGGATAATTTTGCTTTGGCTGGGATGGGAGCGATGATGGCCGGTGTGATGCACGCTCCGTTGCTGGGGATTTTCCTGACCGCTGAAATTACGGGCGGCTATGAGCTTTTCTTTCCATTGATTATTTCTGCTTTGGCTGCCTATATCACCATTATGCGGTTCGAGCCCCATTCTATCTATACTAAGAGACTTGCTGCTGAAGGTCAATTGGTTACGCATCATAAGGATAAGGCGGTTTTGCATTTCATGGAAGTGGGCGAGTTGATCGAAACAGACCTTGAGATAGTTCACCCCGATGCGACTTTGGGCGATCTGGTGCAAGCGATCTCGCGTTCCAAGCGCGATTTGTTTCCTGTGGTTGATGACGTTGGTATGTTGAAGGGAATGGTGAAAATGAATGATATCCGTGATATTGTCTTTAAACAGGAGTTGTACGATACCATTTTTGTTAAAGATTTGATGTATATGCCTGAATTCTATATTTCTCCCAATGATACAATGCATGTTGTAGCCGAGAAATTTGAAACCAGCGGGCGGTATAATCTGGCGGTGATTGATGAAGGGAAATACATCGGTTTTATTTCACGGGCAACGGTGTTTTCAATCTACCGCGATACCGTGCGTACATTTTCTCACGAGTAGGCATGGTTTTAATGCTTGTCAGTATGCTTGGACAGTCGCTTTGATCATGGCTAAAATTGGCGATGGAGAAAGAAGCCTTTGTTGGAGAAAAAAATGATTTAACTTTAGGACAGAATTGTAAAACGAATTTTTTCAATGGGAAATCAAAAGTTAAATAGCTTAATCGTACTTTTGAAGGAAGATTTGAGAATTTTGCTCGGTATTGCCTTTGGAATTTTTTTGTTTATTCTATTTTTTCAACCCATTCCGTTGGAGCAATTCGACTTTAACAATCGACTTTTGTTTGCGGGCGGTTTTGCTGCGATTATCTTTTTTTTCCATGTTCTGATACGGGGCCTGTTCCGGGCCTTTATTCCCGATCACCGTTTTAAGAGCGACGAATTACTGTTGCTTTCCTATGCCCGGGTTTTTCTGATCACGGCATTAAGCTCCGTGGCTGTCGCTTTTTACCTGCGGTACGTAGGCTCCGTCAGCATTACCTTCTACGAGATGTTCAAGATTATTCTCATTTGCCTTGTTTCGCCGGTAATCCTAAACATTTACGATCGGTTTGTCGTGCTGAAAATGCAAAACAAGTCGTTGGTTCTTGAAAAAGAGACAATTCGGAAAGAAATTCAAAATTATGAAGATGACTACCATAATCAAACCATTGAGTTTGTTTCGGAATACGGATCTGATCATTTGATTTTGAGCGTAGCTGATCTTCTATTGCTCCGTTCGGCCGACAATTATGTCGAGGTTTTTTATCGTGAAGGAACTGCCATTAGGAAGCAATTGATTCGAAGCACCTTGAAAAATGTTGAACAGCAAGTTAAGCCTTTCTCCGGTTTTGTTCGGTGTCACCGGACCTGTATTGTCAATTCATTTCATATTGAGAAACTGAATCGCAAGTTCAATAATCACTGGCTCAGACTAAAGGGTTTTGACGATCCCGTGCCGGTTTCGCGTCAGTATTTGCTGAAGATTAAGGAGCTCATTTAAGCCTGCCGGGACGAATGGCACTGGCGTTCGGCTTTGCTTATTCGCCCCAATCAGCGGTGGATCGACGTTCCGCAGCTTCTGTTAGTCCCTTTTCATTTTGAGGCTGCCAGTTCTGAAATATCTTTGTATGATCAATTCAGAATAAACGTGACCAATTTATGAAAGCACAAGCAATAAAATTTCCAAATACCAATCAGAAAGAATTTGTTCTTGAATTACGGAAACGAATTTTTGACTATTTCGAAGAGAATAAAATCTCAAAATACGGCAATGCCAGTATGTTTTTGAAAACGGCATTTATGTTTTCTTTATACCTGGTTCCCTATTTTCTAATGGTTTTCTCGGTAGTAACCAATCCGTTTACTATGTTCCTGTTATGGGGTGTGATGGGGCTGGGCATGGCCGGTATCGGCTTATCCGTCATGCACGATGCCAACCACAATTCTTATTCGAAAAATAAGGTGGTCAACAAAATTTTATCCTATTCACTTAACTTTTTGGGCGGTTTTTCGCATACCTGGCAACACCAGCACAACACCTTGCATCATCATTACACCAACATTGATGATCATGATGAAGATATTGACCCGGGAAAAGTTTTGCGGCTTTCTCCTAATAAGCCGCGTCGCAAGTTTCATCGTTTTCAGCATTTTTATGCCTGGTTTCTTTACGGTCTGATGACTCTGATGTGGACAACCAGTAAGGATTTTAAGCAGTTGTATCGTTATTCGAAAGATGGCGTGTTGTTGGGGCGTAAAAAAACCTACCCGAAGTTGTTGGCTGAATTAATCGTGTCGAAAGTGTTTTATTACGCGTATATCCTTGTCATTCCGATTCTGGTTTTGCCGGTGGCCTGGTGGATGGTGATTCTGTTTTACTTGGTGATGCACCTGATTTGCGGGTTCATTTTAACCGTTATTTTTCAAACTGCGCACGTCATGCCTTCTTCGCAGTTCCCGATACCTGACGCGACTGGAGCTGTTGACAACAATTGGGCAATCCATCAATTAGTGACAACCACCGATTATGCGCCCAAAAACAGGCTATTTTCCTGGTTTGTTGGTGGATTGAATTACCAGGTTGAGCATCATTTGTTTCCGGCCATTTGCCATGTGCATTACCGAAAGATTTCGCCATTGGTGAAGCAAACAGCGCTTAAATATAATTTACCATACCATGTTCAGCCGAGCTTTTTAAAGGCGGTGGTCAGCCATTTCAAGATGCTAAAAACGCTGGGGCGTGCAGCCTGATTAGGGCAGGCAAATAATTTCAGCCGGAAATGCTACTTAGCAGCCGGTCTGAAAACTCCACTGTCGAATAATCGAACTACCCCGGAGAGCAGGGCAAGTATTCCAGCGAAAATTCCGATCACTTTTTCAATCGAAATTCCCTGCGATATCAGTACAAAACCAGCGAGCATGGTGAAAATCAGCAGAATTAGGTAGCGCATGTTATGCCAGCTGCCTTTTCGGTTTAGTTTGCTTTCCAAGGTTTTAATCTCATCGGGGTTGATGGCGTTGTTGATGAAGTACTTAAAGCTTTGGGTGTATAGCCGTGGATAAGGTTCCGGAATGATTAAGCCTTTTATTACCAAGCGCTTGATCAGGTGTTTGTTTTTCAGGTTGGTAATTCCGTCGTCGGCTAAATCGAACAAGATGAGCTTCTCAATATTACACAGGTTATTCCAAATATGCTGGTAGCGAGGTTCCATTTTGTATTCAATATCCAGAATTCGTTTTTCAAGGCCTTTTTTATCTTGTTCCTCCATTATCGATAGTCTTTCAATAATTGACTGGTTGAACAAGGAGTTTCCGTAGTCTTCAGGCGATTTTCTTTCCAAATTTGAGGCCGTTTCCTGTACGTTGTATGTTCTAAGCAAATTGCGGTTCTCAGTTTCTCCATCAGGCACAAAATAGCCCGAGTATTTGTTAAAGCTTTTGAAAATACTTTTCCAGCTTCTTCGCCAAGTAAAAATTTGTGTTCTTTCGTCTTTCTCCAGTTCATTTTCTTCCAGATAGTCGTCGTAGTATTCGTTAATGAAATCAAATTCAAAGGGAAGTACAACGATCACTTTTCCTTCAGCATGCTGATCTAATTTCATCAACCTACTCAGAATTATATCATGTTTTTTGATGTGTTGGATACATTGGTCGATATCGCTGACCCAGATGATTTTCGATTGGCCCGAAAGCAAGTAATCCATCTGGAAAGTGGCGTCGATGAGTTTGTCTGCATGGATGATTTCCATCGTCAGGTTCTGGCCGTCAGTTGTGGAGCCTGATGTTTCAATCAGTTCGCATACAAGCCGGAGGCAATGCTCACCGTCATACGAATCCAATAGTATTCGCCTGATTTTTGTATTGAAGAGAAGGCTTTTTAGGGAGTGCGTTTCGGGCATAATCCGAATGGCTGGATTGGTATTGAGAATATTCTCGGCCATGTATTGGTATAGTTGCCAGATGACCAGTGCAACCAGCAAAGTAGCCAGAATGAGATTCAATAGCCATAAGCTGGAACTTAACTTGATGTAATCTGGAAGTTTGGTACGAATAATCCCCTCAAAACCGCTGTGCGTGTATTCCAGTTCATCGGGTGCGACCAGTTGCCCGATGGCGTGCTGGTCTTTCAGGTAGGTCATCAGGTAATTGTCGCTCGAGATCAAATCAGGCAAGCGCGAGTAGATCTGGTCGCTGTTTAGTCGGTGTCCGTTGTTTTCCATTTGTGCTTTTTCGGATTCTACCCGGCTGGTGTCATAGCTTGTGATCTGAAGGCTGTCGATGCCATTGCCCTGGATTCTCTTATACCAAAGTTCTTGCTCAAACGCTTTGAAATTTTTGGACAGCAGCAGGTTTTGAAAAGCGATGTGTTGCATTTGCTCCCATTTGGCAATTCGTTCTTCCTGCTTTTGAATAACCCAGTAATATTGAACGACCGGTACAACAGCCAAGGATGTAAGCCATAGGATCATAAAAGCGCTGTACACCCTCTTGACTGCTCCTGGCACAGGGGTAAAAACGGGTTCGCCGTCAACGGTCGTGATGGACTGCGTTTCTCCGAGTCGAAAAGGAATCAGCGGAAGTTTGTCGAAAAGCCTTTTGGGCTGAGGTAAGCTGGAAAATCGTTCGTTGGAGGCATAAAACGTAAATCCGGATAGTAAGATTGTCAGCAGTATGGGAAGCATGACGATGGGATGTGGATCCAGCCTCCAAAGTAGCATTACGATTAGCAGCCCCGTAATGGCCAGGGCCAGGGCTTCGGCCCAGAATGATTTGATGACGGGGTTGTTCGACTTGGTGCTGCTGCGGCCCAAAATGGTCATGGTTACAAATCCTGTATAGCTTATGTAAATGAGTTGGTAAATCAGCATGGTAACTGGCTTGTCAATAGCTAAACTGCCGAGGACCTGAAACAGGAGAATTGCTCCTAAAATAGTGACGAGTGCCTTATATTTCAGGTAGTTTTGAGTTTGCAGCAGCAGCCAGCTTAGTGACCAGCAACGCATTTGCAGGAAGTCGTTTTTGGCGTGTGCCCAGCGCATGATCAACACTCCGATACCAATACAAATAAGGGTGATGATCAGGAAGTAGAACGTAAAAAGAAAGATGCGTGCATTTCGGTTGTCAATCCGATCGTGATCCAACAAGGTGACGTGATACAATGGCGCATCCGTCATAGGTTTAATCCGGGCCAGCCATTCTTTCTCGTTGTAGGTCAGATGCAGGGTTTCGTCAACCCGGAGTCTGATTGCGCTCAGGAGTCTGGGGTCTAAGTCGCATTCTTCCAGGAAGTTCTCATGCAGGTTTTTTGATTGCGTGGAATGGAACAGGACTTTGCCTTGTTCGTCAATCACCAAAAACTTGATGTCTTTGGGCAAAACCTGATGGTAGAGCGACGGAATAGGAGAGGTGATCGCCAGAACAGGAGCCTGACCCGGCTCGATGGGTTCATTCAGTAAAAACGAAATGGCCGTTTCCTGGTAGCCGGTATTGTATGACTTGATGGATTCGATGAAATAGCGCTTTTGACAAGCGTTTAGCCAACTGCGTTTGGGGTCGATTACATTTTGAAAGTATCCGCGTTCGCTGAGGTCAACCGTTACGGCATCTGAAAATACAGTTTTGGTCACTGCTTTCGAAACAATTCCGGCGGAGTCAATCAGGATGATCTCGTTAATTGGAACTGGTTTTCCAATGAAGTGATCCGGTATCTGGGTGAAGTTTTCATCTGAATTTAAGCTCTGACGGATAAAAAACGAGAAGCTGGCTGAATCCTGGTTGTCTTTGTCGGTGATTCCCTGGTAAAGATCAATTAAGGCATGAAAGTCGGAACTTACATTATGGAAAAGCGTGTCCGAAATCAATTCGACCCGTTTGTGTTGAATCGTTTTGTCCTCAACTTGGTGTTTCAACAGGCTGATCGCAATCAGAATAAGTAAGCCAGTGCTCATCACTACAGAGATAATTGTCCCGTAAGCATCGAAAACTTTTAGACGCTCCTGTCGATTGATCATGATAATCTTAAGTTCAGGTATGCTGACAAGTAGAAGCAATAAAACACCCGAAATTACGGTCAGCAGCTGACTATTGATCGTGCGTGTTTTTTTCTTAAACTCGGTGGCCGGCATAACTCCGGCCAAATAAATTTTTGCATCTCCAAATTCGATGGGAAGGATCATCAGGCGTTGCTTTTGCCCCCGGATCACCATGGTTTCAATGACCCCTCCCTGATGGTTTTCGGCGCTGTCGCATAACGCTTCGGGATTGGTAATGTCATGAATGACATCTTGCCTGGAGTTGTGGATCACCATGGATCTGTCAAACAGAATAATGTTATCCAAAAGCCAGTCAAATTTGAGGCCTTCCATCAGGGTTTGAATTGGCACTCTGTAAATGAAATTCTGGTCTGGGACGCCAAACTGTTGGTCGAGTTTTTGATTGAGGCTGGCGATCGTTTTGGGCATAATACTGTTAAATCCAGCATTGTGCGGAATAATCAGATATTTGCGATCGTTCGATAAAACCGGAGTTTTTGGTATTTGTGAAGCTGGCATTTGCTCGGCTTCGATGTTGGCATCCAAACTGCCAATTACCTTGTAAAGATTGATTATTGCCTTGGTACTTGCCGAAGGTTCGCCGCTCGGTTTTGAGGCGTTGCGCTTAAGGTTTTCAACAGCTTTCAAGGCCGATTCGTTGCGTAGCTTATCCCGAATGGTGTAGTAGCCGCCGTAATTTTTTAAGTGGGTCTGGTAATAGTCGAATTTCCCGTACAAGTTATTTCCATATTCCTTGAGGATTCGAAAGGCACGTTCTTGTAAAACCGATTCTTGCTGTGGAATGTAAAAGAAAAAATACGATAGGTAAAGAACGGCAATGGAAAGTACAATAACAATCCAGCTAATGTAGTTGATATTCTTAAAGCCCTTGTTTTTCATAGGGTTTTCGGGTTATTTAGTTTAACGCGTGCTATGTATAGCCAAGAACATATAAATATACGGCAATACCATGCCAAAGTCAATGATTTTCAGGCTTATCTTATTTGTGTTCAGTGGAATGGCTGATCGAAGCAGGGGCGTTCGCAACAAAGAATCGCACAAAAGGTTGGAAAGCTTGCTGGTGCAGAAGAAGGGTGTTTTTAGATAGACAGGCCAGAGAGAGACTGTTTATTGAACTTTAGTATGCTATTGGTTCGGTCGTTGAACTTAGCTCATCCGGTTGTAAAAAGAGAAATAAATAAACAAGAAAATGGCAGTAAAAATGAGGTTGACAACCGAAAATGCGTTCCAATCGAGCCAGATCACCGGTAGAAAAATCATGGTTAGCTGAGCGCCAAGGTAAAAGAAGAGTCCGGCTTTCTGCCATTTTCTTATTTTAACGACCCCCACAAACGAAAGCAGGCAGAGCGCCATAAATAGACTAAAATACAGCGGTGTAATCCGGTCCATGCTGGTGGAATTGGTAACACTAATCACCCATGCTTTGGACGGATTAAAGAAAAGGGCAGCCAAGCCGAAAAGTATAATGCCAAGTCCGCTGCCAAGCAGGCTTAATAAGGTGGCAGAAACAAATAACAAGGGTTGATTTTCATTGGTTCGTTGCATGGCGTCTTTCTTTTTAGCTCACGAGTGTTGATTTGGGTTGATGTATGATGTTGGGGCCGGAAACAGTCGGCTGATTCTTTTGCTTCTGCAAATTTAAAACTAAAAAAGAAACCTCTGGCATGCGGAGGTTTCTTTTTCCAAAGTTGACTTTTAAGATCAGTTAATTAAGCCGTTCGGGCTGTTGAGAAAGCCAGTACAATGGGTTGTACCAGCCGTTCAAAATCAGCATAAGCCATTCGAATCAATTCAACATGTGTTCCGGCATTGAAGGCGATTTCCTTATCTTCAGCCAAGCTTTGTGCTACAAATACCTCCATGTCGTATAAATTCCCAAAAGGAGGCATGGCTCCGATCTCACATTCCGGGAACAAATGTTTAAACTCCATTTCGTTGGCTAATTCCAGTGTTTTTGCGCCCGTTAGTTCTTTTAGTAACTTCAGATTAACCAGGTAGGACGCGGGCAAAACAGCCATCGCCATTTTTCCATCAATTTTAACCATCACAGTCTTGGCCAGCTCTTTGCCGGGAATGTGGGTGGTGGCCGCAATCTGTTGGGCATTAAAAGCCAGTGAATGGCGAATGGTGATGTACTCAATGTTGTTCTTGTCCAGGTAATCTTTCAATTTTTTGATTGGCATAATTTGGTTGTTTATCACATTTCAAGTGCAACGATAACAGATCAATTTAACCGGGAGGTCTCCAATTGCTGAAAATGAGATTGAAAAGATCTGCGGTTAAATTTTCAGACAGAGAATATTTCAGTATAAAAAGTTAGAGAAGAACGCTATTGGGTTGTACTGATGATCGTGCATTTTTGTTACCTGCCAGGCTTATGTTTGAAAAAGTTGTCTGGATGGAGTTGGTGCGTGTGCCATTGAATTATGCATGGGAATGTTAAACGTTCAAAAAAACAGGGGTTTGTTAATTTCTATTCGTTTCTCATCGCAGCAAAATGTTTTACCTTTGCACTTTAATTCATTATTGAAACACACATCAGAGATGAAAAGAGATCAACTTGTATTTGACATTATTGAAAAAGAACGCCAGCGCCAGTTGAGCGGAATTGAATTGATTGCTTCGGAAAACTTTGTGAGCGAGCAGGTGATGGAAGCGATGGGTTCAGTGATGACTAATAAATATGCCGAAGGTTATCCGGGAAAACGTTATTACGGGGGATGCCAGTTTGTAGATTTAACCGAACAGTTGGCCATTGACCGCCTGAAAGAGCTTTTTGGCGCTGTTTATGCCAACGTTCAACCGCACTCGGGAGCGCAGGCCAATGCCGCAGTTTTGAGCGTGATTCTCAATCCGGGCGACAAATTTCTCGGGCTTGATCTCTCGCATGGCGGTCATCTTTCTCACGGTTCGCCAGTCAATTCGTCAGGTATCTTATATCAGCCCATCGCCTACCACGTCAAAGAAGAAACCGGTTTGGTGGATTACGACGAAATGGAAGCTTTGGCGCTTGAGCACAGACCCAAGTTGATAATTGGCGGTGCATCGGCTTATTCGCGTGAGTGGGACTATGCCCGCATGCGTAAAATTGCCGATGAAGTGGGCGCGATGTTTATGGTTGACATGGCTCACCCAGCTGGTTTAATTGCTGCCGGATTGCTGGAAAACCCGGTGAAACATGCTCACGTTGTGACTTCAACGACCCACAAGACATTGCGCGGGCCGCGTGGTGGAATCATTTTGATGGGTGAAGATTTTGAAAACCCATTTGGTTTTAAAACGCCAAAAGGGGAGACCAAAATGATGTCGGCGGTGTTGGATTTCGCCGTATTCCCCGGACAACAAGGCGGGCCGCTGGAACACGTCATTGCTTCGAAGGCTATTTCGTTTGGCGAGGCGCTCGATCCTTCTTACAAGGAATATCAAACACAGGTGAAAAAGAACGCCGCGGTTATGGCTCAGGCGTTTGTTGAGAAAGGCTACAAGGTGATTTCGGGTGGAACCGACAACCACAGCATGTTGATTGACTTGCGGACCAAATTCCCTGCGTTGACCGGTAAAGTAGCCGAAAACACATTGGTCAAGGCAGACATTACCATCAATAAAAACATGGTTCCGTTCGACAGTCGCTCACCGTTTACTACTTCGGGCTTGCGGGTTGGAACACCGGCCATTACCACGCGTGGTTTGAAAGAAGACCAAATGGCTGTGATCGTTGATTTGATTGATGAGGTATTGAGTGACGTGGAAAACGAAGGGGTAATCAAAACTGTACGCGAAAAAGTCAATAAAATGATGAAAGACCTGCCATTGTTTGCCTGGTAGTTGTATCTCTATCCTAACAATATTTTGAAGGCGTCCGTGTGGGCGCCTTTTTTTGTCCTTGCATTCACGGTTGGGGATCAACTGATGTACTTGTGGTAGAATTCAGTAGCAAGTTGCTGACGGATTATTGAATCCTTTCAGAATTCGTTTTGTTATCCTTCAGTTTCCCAACACTGGGGCTTAGCCCAAATCCCGCTCAATCTTAGTGACAGCTTCACTTAGCCGGTGACTCGAAGTCTCCGCTAAGTAAAGCTTACAGTATTTTGACTAGTGAGCGTTTCACTTCGAGTGAAGCTCTCACTTGACACTAAATCCGATTCTGGAGTCAGGCAAGGCCGCAATTTACCAATCTGTTCGTTTGATCCAGTCCACCACAAACTTGGCGTTTTCGTATGGAATATCGGGCAGAAAGCCGTGTCCCAGGTTGAAGATCCACTTGCTGTTTTTTCGGAAGAAGGGCTTAAATTTTTCCAGCTCTAGCGCAATTTCTTCCTGGCTGGCGTACAAATGACGCGGATCGAGATTTCCCTGTAAGCCAACTTCAGCGTGAACAATCTCGCGGGCATCTTCAATGGGCATTTGCCAGTCGATGCCCACAAAATCGGCCACGTCTGGCGTCACATATTTAAGTCCGGTGCCGATTCCTTTTGGGAAAAATATAAAGGGGGTGCCGGTTTCGCGAACGGCCTGACTAATTTGCTTCACCGCGGGCATAAACAGTTCGTTGTATAGCTCAACAGGAATGAGGTTGGCATGTGTTTCAAACAACTGGAATGCATCAATACCGTGCTCAATCTGCTTTTTGGCGTAAACGATTGACAAGTCGGCAATGGCATCAATCACCCGTTTGGCTTCTTTTTTATGTTGAAACAAAAACTTGATGGCATCGGGAAAGTTTGGGTTGGAACTGATGCCCTGCAACATGTAGCACATGGTGGTCAGCGGGGCGCCGCAGAAACCAATCAGCGGGATATTCGCCGGCCGTTGCCTGATAATCTCGTCAATGGCGTCGTAAATGTAATCGAGCTTGGCTGGGGCGGGGTTCAGGTGGTCGGCCGGCTTGGCCAGCCCTTTCAGCGGCTTGTTGAAAACCGGTCCGTGATCAGTAAACTCCAGCTCCATACCCATGGCGTTCGGAATGACCAAAATGTCAGAGAACAAAATGGCAGCGTCAACGCCCAAATCCTCAATGGGCATCAGCGTCACGTCGGCAGCCAGTTTGGCATCGTCCATCAACTCGCGAAAGGTGTATTTTTCTTTCAACTGATTGTAGTTGGGTAGCACACGCCCGGCTTGGCGCATAAACCAAACTGGTGGCCGGTCGGTCTTCTTTCCTTGAAGTGTATCTAAAAATATGGATTGCATATCGGAAAATTTCGTCATTTGTTATTAGATGATTGGGCATTAGTCATTGATTGCCGGATTCTTGATCTGACATCCAAGTATCCAGCTAAACGCTTTTCAACGCTAGCTCATTGGCTGCAATAATCCGGGCGATGTCTTCATCGGTGTGTGCATCCGAAATGAAGAGGCATTCAAATTGCGATGGCGCCAAGTATATGCCGCTTTCCAACGATTTCTTGAAATAGCTGGCGTACCGGAGGGTATTGGATGTCATGGCATCGTCAAAACTTTTCACCGACTCGTTTTCTGTGAAGAATAGGGTCATCATGGATCCAATCCTGTTGATGACACCGGAAATACCTGTTCGGTGCAGGTTCGCTTTAATTCCTGCTTCGAGCATAGCCGCTTTCCGCTCCAGCTCGTCGTAAATCGAAGGATTGTTTTTCAACGTGCTCAGCATTACCGTTCCGGCAGCCATAGCCAGCGGGTTTCCGGAAAGCGTTCCGGCTTGGTAGACTGGGCCATCGGGCGCCAGTTTGTCCATAATTTCGGCACGGCCCCCATAAGCGCCAACGGGCAGTCCGCCGCCAATAATTTTTCCAAGAGTGGTCAGGTCAGGCGTTACCTTAAAACGTTGCTGCGCACCGCCAGCAGCCAAACGGAAGCCGGTGATGACTTCATCGAAGATGAGCAGGGCACCGTATTTTTCTGCGATTTGTTTCAAGCCTTTCAGGAAACCTTCTTCGGGCAGCACCACGCCCATGTTTCCGGCAACCGGCTCCAGAATGATGGCGGCAATGTTGTCGCCGTGCTTTTCGAACAGCTCCTCGACCGACTCCAGGTTGTTGTAATCGGCTGTCAAGGTATCTTTTGCAGAAGCTTTGGTTACGCCGGGACTGTCGGGCAATCCGAGTGTGATGGCACCTGAGCCGGCCTTAATCAAGAAGCTGTCGGCATGGCCGTGGTAGCAGCCTGCAAATTTCACCACCAAATCGCGGCCCGTAAAACCACGGGCTAATCGCAAAGCACTCATCGTTGCTTCTGTTCCCGAGTTTACCATCCGCACTTTCTCTACCGAAGGAACCATGCCGGTGATCAATTCGGCCATTTCATTTTCAATGAGGGTAGGGGCGCCGTAGCTGGTTCCTCTTTCCGCGGCTCGCTGAACGGCCTGCACAATTTCTTCGCGGGCATGGCCCAAAATCATTGGTCCCCACGATGCCACAAAATCCAGGTATTCGTTTCCGTCAATATCCCAAATCTTCGCGCCTTTGGCTTTGTCGATAAACACAGGGTCGGCTTGCACGCTTTTAAAGGCGCGTACCGGTGAATTCACTCCACCAGGTATGAGTTGTTTTGCTTTCTTAAATGCTTGTATGCTTTTATTTAGTTCCATGTTTTCAGTTTCG
>TARA_R110002050_G_scaffold290419_1_pt1 | contig 36332 bp, 25 predicted proteins | sample TARA_R110002050 | Tara Oceans TARA_R110002050 (sample SAMEA4396988) | marine metagenome | biome: Polar Biome; feature: [DCM] deep chlorophyll maximum layer (ENVO:01000326); material: water (ENVO:00002006), including particulate matter (ENVO:01000060) such as... | depth 25 m
CCAGTGTGCTCTTAATGTTTTTGTATACAATACAAATTCATCTGCCAATAATTTTCCTAATATTTCTGATACTTCTTTTCTGTTTTTTTCTGATATTCCAATATTTGTTTTCATCTATATATTTTTTAATTAGCGATTCGTTTTAAAGTTTAGAATAGTGGCTACTCCTAAAATCTATCGCAATTTACTGCCATACAGAGTATTTTATTTGTTCTTTTAAATTAATTCTTAACGTAATCGATAATTTATTTGAATTGATAAATATTGAATATTAGTTTTACTTATTTCATATAAACAGCTTCAAAAACAGCTAAAGGAGCTTTTCTGCTAATATTTAGAGATAAAACATCTTCTTTAATTGTATAGTTATCTGCTAATTCAAAAACTTTTAGAAATTCAGATTCGTTAAATGAAATATTTGGACAAGCCATTAATGTTGTACCCATATTTTTAAAACGAATTCTATTTCCATTCTCTATAGAAAATTGACCAACAAGAGAATTACAACCAGCAAAACCAGAAACGCTGCTATCAATTGCTTTTAATGTAAAAGAGATTTCTCTTTTTTGACTCTCCTCCATTTTTATATCTTTTCCATTTAGAGTTTTTAATTTCCAATATTTTCCTGTTATAGATCCATCAAACGAATCTACATTTTTTACTTTTTTTGAATTACAACTCATTATAAAAATTGATAATATTGCTATGAAGATAATTTTAATTTTCATGTTGTTTTTTTTAATGGTTACAAAATTAAATAATTCGCCACAATTTAAAATTTACTAAATATAAATTATTGTTAACTCTAAGTTTTATCTTAAAATCATAAATAGTAAACCATAAAAAAAACCTTGATAAAATTTATCAAGGTTTTTTTGGAGGTGTCTAGCGGACTCCAAATATATTTTGTAAATAAACTTATCAAAACCTAAAACACCATAAATCAAAGTATATAATTGATGATACTGAAATTTTAAAAACTAATAAGAAACAATAGAAAACATAAATGTGGGCAAAAATGTGGGCAATAAAATATTAAATAAACTTATATTTGCAGGGAATATAATTACTTTAAAATGGCAAACATTAAATTTAGACTGAACAATGGCGCAAAAACAATCATCAGTAATGATTACTCTATTTATCTAAGGTATAAATTTGGACGAGAAGTAGATTTAAAAAAAGCAATAGGTTTTAAAGTTTTCCCAGACCAATGGAACACCACTGCTCAAAAAGTAAAAAATAGAAGTGAAATTATAAACAGAAATAAAATAAATACACTTTTACAAAACCTCACCAGACACTTTGAAGACTTTGAAGACACTCTAAAATCTAAAGGGCAAAAGCCCACTAAAAGTAAAGCTATAAACCACTATGAAAACTTCTTTAAAAAATCTGAAACAAAAAACAAACCTCAAAATTTATTGGAATACATCAAAGAGTTTAGAGAGCGCCCAGATATTTTAAAAACACGTACGGAAGGAACTATTAAAAATTACAAACTAACTGAAAAATTTTTAACTAGATTTAATGACGAGGTTTACCCCATTGATTTCAGCAATATAGACATGGATTTTTACAATGATTTTGTTGAATGGAGTGAAAATCAAAATCTCACTAAAAACTATATAGGCAAACACATTAACACCCTTAAAACCTTTATGAATAATGCTACCTATGATAAAGTAAATAAAAACTTAGAATTCAAAAACCCAAGATTCAAAGTTTTAAAAGAAGAAGCAGAAAACATTTACTTAAATTTAGAAGAACTCGATAAGATATTTAAACTAAATTTAACTCATTTACCCAAACAAGATCAAGCAAGAGATTTATTTTTAATTGGTGCTTATACTGGTTTAAGAGTTTCCGATTTTAACAATTTAAATGAAAATAATATATTTACAAATAATGGAATTCTATTTTTAAGAATTAAACCAAAAAAAGATATAAAAGACAAAGAAGTAATTATTCCTTTAAGACCAGAGGTTAAAGCTATATTTAAAAAACACAATAATAAGCCCCCTAAAACCATGCCGGATCAACATATTAACTATAAAATAAAAGACGTTTGTGAAAGTGCTGGAATTGATGAGACCGTATACAAGGAACAAACACGTTCAGGAGAAAAAGTAAAAATAAAAAAATTAAAATTCGAAATGGTAAAAACACATACCGCAAGACGCTCTTTTTGCACTAATGCATATTTAAGTGGAATGCCTGCGATTGACATAATGCAAATTAGCGGACACTCTAGCGAAAAGACATTTTTAAATTATATAAAAGCAGATGCTCTACAAAAAGCAGTTAAAATTAGTGCTCATCCATTTTTTAATGGAAAAAATAATTAAAATTAAAATATAATGAATGCACATATTGATCTTTACCAAGAGGTAGAATATATCGTTGAAATGGACGCGAAGAAACTAGAAAAGAAATCAATTTCTGAACTGACTGAATTTAAAACACAATTGAAAAATGTTTACAGAAGAATTAAGACTGATCGAGAAAGATTTGACAAAACAAAATCATTTTATAGAGATTCGGGTTATAGGATGAATGATCTTAAAGAAAAAATTGATGATATAAAAAAAATAATCAAGCATAAAAAAAAGCCAGAGAAAAAAATTGAGGATTTATCAAAAAAACCAAAACATGAATACTTTATTATTGCTGAATTACTAGCTACAAATAAAATTGAAATACACGAAAAAAAAATATTTCAATATAAAGATATTAAATATAAATCTGGAGCGGAACTTGGCAGGGTTATTAACAGTGATTTTGGAACAAAAAATAAAGCTTTCGAGCAATACTTAAATGATTTTAAATCACAAACAGGAGGAAAATACTTTCTAGAAATCTTAGATAAAGAAAATAATTTAGATGAAAAAAATGTTAAAATTCTTAAAAAAGTGTTCGAATATTTTTCAGACAATCAAATCGAACCAATGAATAATAAATTTTTAGATTCCTTTGAAATTTTAAAAGAAAAAAATCTAATTTAAATCTAGGTCACATCTAGATTAATACATTGTTTTTCAAATACTTAATAGCAAAATAGTAGATATTTGTAGCCATAATTTTAAATAAATAAATATGGTTATAAATACCTTTATTCAAATGACGCCAAAAGAATTGGCAAACCTTATCAGTAACGAACTGAAAATGCAACTTATCAAGTTCGCTGCAAATCCAAAGGTCAAATATCTAAACTTGACCAACAAACCCCACTTAACTCGAAAAGAAACGGCAATTTTTTTTGACGTTAGCCTCAATTGCATCAATGACTGGTGCAAAAATGGAACCTTAAAACCGTTTAAAGTAGGACAACGCACTTATTTTAAAAAGAGCGATCTCTTGATTGTATTATTTGGCTAGGAAGATAAACAGAAAAATCAAGACCAATAGTACTGTCTTCTTATTACTAATTAACCTTCGTCAATTTTATATGTATAAAATGACACAAAAAAAAAAACAATTTAAAAACCAGATAACTATAACCACAGTAAAAGTAAGTTGACTCTGTCAATTACTAAATGTTATAATTGTATAAAGCAGAAGAAAGTATGCAAAAGATACAATTTAGATTATAAAGGCTAGAAATAATTCTAATAATCAACGCAAGAAATGCCTAAAACAATTTAAATTAAATAATTAATTATGACAAATCATATCTCTGAAGCTAAAAAAGCTCAGAAAACAATTTACCAGGAAACTCCAAGTGTAACCCAAGACAGAACATCAAACCAAAATCACAGTTTTCCAACAGAAATATTCCCAAAAAGCATCCAAAACTTAATAATAAATACTGAGGAAACTGTTGGTTATAATCCAGAATATTTAAGTGCTGGAATACTTTCTGCCTGTGCAACTGCCATTGGTAGTTCCGTAAGATTGTTTAACGGATCCTACGACAATCCTCCTATTTTATGGTTAAATATTATTGGAAGATCTGGAGACGGTAAGACACATCCTTTAAAGTTTGCTAAACAACCTATTGAAGAAATGGATAAAAAAAGCTTTACTAAGTTCCATTCTGATATGCAGAAATATTCTAATTCTGAGGAGAAAAATGAAGAGAAACCCCTTTATATTAAAACTATTCTTAGTGACTTTACTCCAGAAAAACTATCAGAAACCATTCAACATAACAAAAAAGGTGTTTTAATTTTTAGAGATGAACTCTTAGGATGGATCAAGAGTTTTGACAAATATAAAAAAGGTGGCGATCAGCAAATGTATTTAGAGTTCTTTAATGGGGATGCCATTTCTGTTGACAGAGTATCTAAAGGGCCTATTCGTGTTGAAAATCCAAATGTAAATATTCTTGGTGGAATGCAACCAAAAGTTCTAAAAGACATGGCTTCTAACAATAGAGAGGACGATGGTTTTTTAGCACGTTTCTTATTTATTTATCCTCAAAATTTAAAACCAAATATATTTACAGGAAAACAAATAGACACCAATCATTCACAGGACTATGACAAGCTAATTCAAGATTTATTTACAACTGATAATAAAACTTTAAAAACATCAGAAAGCCAAATAGAGATTTATAAGAATTGGCAGAAAGAAAAAGTTAAAGAGTGTCATCATGATGATCTAGAAACATTAATACAGTCTAAATTAGAAACTTATGTTTGGAGGCTTGCTTTAATTTTAGAGATGATAGAGCAAACCTCAACAAATACTTTTAGTGATAACCTATCTGATAAAAGTTTAAATGATTCTATAATATTAGTAGAGTATTTTAGAAATAATGCTTTACGTGTCTATAACAAGTTATCTTCTACAAATCCAATAGATAACTTTTCTGAAAACAAACAAGAACTTTTTAAAGAATTACCAATGGAATTTAAAAAAGGTGATCAAGCTGAATTATTTAAAAAGTATGGAGTTTGTGGAGGTTCTTTAGCTCGATTTTTAAATAAAAAGGAATTATTTAAAAGAGTTGATAGTATAGGTAATTATAAGAAAATGTTTAACTAAAAAACCCAATTTAAGTCTAGCCACCTATTTAATTGTTAAGATTGAGTAGGTGGTTTTTTATTGCCCCTTACCACCTTTACCAATAGTTTACCAATCATTTTACCACTCTTAACCCCTACCATTGTTGAGGTTTACCACGATTACCAGGTTTACCACCCCTACAGATAAAAGGATAAAAAATAGAAAGAATTACTTCTTTCTATTTTCTTTTTTAACTTTCTAAAAATGAAATTACTTCACTCATCATAGATTCCCAAGCAAACCAGGACAGCCAGTTAAAATATTGAACCTCATCTGTTGGGCTTGGTTTATTTTCTAATTTCCCACAATCAGATTCAAATTCCTCTAGGATTTGTAGTATTGATAAATGATGCTTTTTTGCAAAAGCTACAGTATCCGTATAATAAATCATTCCTGGAACTGATCCGCTATCTGCTGCATAGTAATCTTGTGGGTGCTTTACTAGTTCTGACCAATCTACTGCACTTTGCTTTAGTAATACTCGGTGTAATTCAGGAAATGAACTGTACTTTTCTAAAAACCGTTTTTTTAATTTACACATAAAATTTGTTTTATGTATAAGGCTTTTCAAAACAATATTAGGCCTATTAAAAGTTTTAAAATGGGATTTTTTTTAAAAATAAATTTCACTCTAAAAAAAAAGATGAGCAATTAATGCTCATCTTTTTATAAAAAATTAAATGGTTTAAATTTAAAACCCACTTCCTGGATCTGCAGGAGCAGAAGCAGCTTGTGCTTTTTGTGGGTTTAGTATCATATAAGTACCTAAAGCAGTTAATGCTGCATATTTTCCATAATTTCCTATTTTTTTAATAGCGTCTTTACGAGAAATATTTTGAGTATTTTTTATTTGTTTTTTCATGATGTTTAGTTTTAAAAATTCTCGTTAGTTATTCTAAAATTATTTTCTTGTTTAATTTACCAGTTTCAGTTGTTAACTGAACAATATAAACTCCTGTTGCTAATTTTGGTAAAGAAACCTCTTTAACTCCAGTTGATATAAATGTAGATTGTAACACTTGTTTTCCTAAAATATTGAATACTTTTAAGTTTGATGTACCTGAAGTTAAGCCAACAACTTTTAATGTTGCATTGTTTGTTGTATAAACACTAATGTTTTGTAAATCAACATCATTGGTACTTAAAACACTACTTGCTTTTGTGTGTAAATAAAAACGACCAGTTCCGTTTAAAGCATCACTTAAGGTTACTTTATAAGAAGTATTAGCCTCATCTAAACGAGTAATTGTGTTTGTTGTTCTATCTTCTAAAAATACTTTAACACCATTTGGTAAGTTTATTGCTTGTGCAGAAAAAGTAATTTCTTTTCCAGCTATTGCTTTTACTCCAACAGGAATAACCATAGCTTCTAAATCTGTATTTGGTAAAGATTGTATTTGATAATTTTTACCTAAATTATTTTCTAATAACTGCGTAAATACATCAAAATTATTGGAAACTCCTGAAAATGTTTCTCCATCATAACCATTATCAAAACCAGTTGTAGCATTTTCATTATAAAATACTTTTGCATATCTATTTAAATCGCCATTAGTGATATTTAATTGAATTTCTGGTTTAGAAGAGCCTTTCAAGAAAGTGTCAGTAGTTTGGTGACTTTGAATACCTTCTTCAAAAGTTAAATCACCAGCAGTAGAACAACTTACAAAAAACGCTTGACCAGGAGCAACTTTAAAAGCTTCAGTTGAAATTTTAGCATCGTAATTTTTTGTTGTTGGATTCCACACCCATATAGTTTTACTAGTTAATTTTGTTGAATTTGCAGCTAAATCTAGAAAGGTTTCACTATTTATATAAGAAACAAAAGGATTACTTATTAAGTTAAAAGGAGTTCCTGCCCCAATAGTAATTGCTTTGTTTACAGGGTCTGTATTCATAGTACCTGTAAATGAAATATCTGTGGTTGCCGATGTTTTTACAGAATAACCTGTTGCTGTAGCAAAAGAACTAGCTGTACCATCTGAATAATTCCAATTATTAGAAGCAACTGAGTTGTCATAAGTAGCAACACCTCTGTTTGACCCTGTACCAGAAGCAATATTGTTATCATCTAACCATGTTGTAGCACCTCCAAAAGCTTGTCCTACTACAGGAGCACCTACTAAATGCCATCCTTCTAAATTTCCAGAGGTAAAAGATAGGTTTCTTTTGTAGGTTACATTACCTGTAACTGTAGATGACGTCATAAAAGAAGCACCTGATTCTATTGTTAAACTATTTACAGAAACTGGAGTTGTACCTGTTGGATAATTTGTAATTCCAGAAGGAATAATAGCATCATGAGATGCAATAGGTAAAGCATTTGTATTCCAGTTAGTGGTTGTATCCCAATCAGAATCTGTAACTCCTGTCCAAAGCGCTGCAACCGTGAAATCTAACTGCTGTAAAGCCGTAAAATTTGAACTTGGTGTCCATGCTGTCGATAAAACAAAACGGAAGTATCTATATGCTTTAGTTGATATTAATGGAATTGAAAATTCACTACTACCTGTATTTGAAGTAAAAAATTGAAATGGATCACTTAAATCATCCCAAATAGTATCATCATTACTTCCTTGCACAATCCAAATTGAACCATCAGGCGCGCCTTGATTTGAAGCACCATTTACAAATTTATATCTCACTTCAGAAACAACTATAGGATTATATCCAGCTGCAACCTCAAACTTATACCCCTCACCAACTGGCGCTAATGCACCATTAACTAATCTAGGAACAGAACCATCAGCAGCATCAAAAATAGCTGCCCATTTAGAAGTATTACTGAAATTATTATTATCTATCGAAGCGGTTGGTGTATTAAAAATATTAGCTTGAGAAGTTGAACTTGTGTTTAAAGCAGAAAAATCTCCAGCTGCAACATTAATTAACAAAGGAGGTGCTTCAGTTCCAGTAAAAGTTGGGTTTGTAAAGTTAAAAGTACCATTTCTATTATCTGTACTATATACACCTGTTCCATCTGGTCCATTTGCACTTACTTGTCTTCTAATACGCATAGCAAAACCAGTACCAGCAGTTATATTAGATAAATTTAATTGATTTGTAGTCCATTTGCCATCTGCACCTAAATCGTCAGAACTGGCAACTGTTGTAACAGTATTCATGTCTATTTCTGTCCAAGTAGCTAATTCAGGGTCTGCACCTGTAGTAAAATTAGTTGTGTAAGCAATTGTCATTGTATCGTCTGTTTTATCAGCTCCATTTTCGTAAAAAGAAGATCTTGAATGAAAAGTAAAGTATTTAGAACCCCCAACACCATCATAAGCGCTTAAATCTACTGAATTAACAATTATCCAAACATCAGAAGTTTCATTTGCAGAACCTGTATTTCCTTGTAACCTTACAGCAACAGTAGCACCACTATTTACGGGTCCATTATCTGGAATAGTTGTTAATGGATATGTGAAGTTAGATAAATTAGAGCCTGTGCCTTCTAATATTTGGTTTGATGCGTTAAGTGTAACACCTCCTGGATTTAATGAACCAACAGTAACAGCTTTAACAGTAATTCCAGAAGCTCCTGGACTTGCATCTCCAAATGCTTTGAAAAATCTTGTATCTTCAAAAAAGATTAAATCATCTCCAGGTAAACCTGTTAAATTGGTGGTAATTTGAGTAAAAGCGATATTACTCATAAAAACAAAAGCAAAGAATACAAATATTTTTTTTATAGTAATTTTTTTCATTTCGATTAATTTTAGAATTATATTTTGTAAAACTAAAATTATTTAACACTTTATTTAGGTGGTTAAATGTCCAAAAGAGGAGGTGTTTTTATTCTTTTTTAAACTATTTTACTGGTTTTCAAGATTTAAAAATCCAAAAGATGTTGGAGTATGAAAATTTGGGTTTTCTGTTTTAGGATTTACCCAAGAAATCCAAGTTGGTTGAAAAGAGGTGTCTTTTTGTTGCTTATATTTTGCTCTGTAAATTCCTGTTTCTATTTGACTATTTTTTAGTAGCTTTAATTCTTTTAAAGATTGAAGCGAAATGGCAATTTCTACAATAAAATTATTTTTATTTACAGATGATTTTATCTCAATGTCTTTTAATGGCCAATTCCAATTAAAGTCAAATTCTTTATTCGGTTTTGCTTTAAAATCCATAATTCTACCTATTGTATCTATTTCAATACAGTAATATGGGTTTAGTGTGTTATCAGTTCTAAAAAACAATTCCACTCTATCTGAATTGTTAATGCTATCATTTTTATCTTCTGATGCATGGGTATGCACTAAATTATCATCAACTTTAAATTGAAAAAAGATTTTTTCTGAGTTATAAATGGCTTTAAACTCTATTCTTTTAATAGGTTCTTTATCCCAAGGAGAAGAAAAATCGATTAAACTATTTGCTTCATTCCAAATAGAATGATTTCCTTTTCCTGAAATTATTATATCTTTTTTTTGAGTAAAATTTACTTTGTACGTTTTCAAATCTAAATTATTTCGTGATTGAATTTAACCATTTTTCTGCCAGAATTGGCCAAGTTTCTGCTGCTTTATTTCCTTTTCTTAATCCATAACCGTGATTACCATTTGGTAAAGTTTGTAGCTCAAAATCACAATTAATAATTTTTAAATAATCTGAAAATACAATTGTGTTATTGTAATAAGGGTCATCTTCTGTTCCAAAAATAAAGATTGGAGCTAAGTTTTTATCCTTTAATAGGTTTAGTGAAACTGTGTTGTTTTCTCCTAAATCTAAATAAGCAGGATAAATTAAAAGTGTGAAATCTGGTTTACAATCCTCTTTATCAGCTTCATCAATTAATCTATATGAATATGTAGAGAAATTTGTACTTAATCTTGCACATAAATTTCCGCCTGCAGAAAACCCTAAAACACCTAACTTTTTATGATTGAAGTTTTTATTTATCAATTTAAAAGCTCTTTGAATGTCATTAAAAGCACCTTCTGTATTGTTTGGAACTCTGTATTGCAAAACATAGGCTGTATAACCTAATTTAGTTAACCATAAAGCAGGTTCTATCCCTTCTAAATCCAATGCAAGAATTTTGTAACTACCTCCAGGACAAATTAAAATAGCTTTTCCATTATTAATTTTCTCTTCAGGTTCAAAAACTTCAATTAATGGGTTTGTAACTTTTATTATTTTTGTAATATTATCCCTTTTATCAAGCTCAATTATTGCCTCTTTTTTATCTTTTTTTTGATTTGGAACTTCATCCTCCCATAAATAAATTTTGTTTGTCATGTTGATTTATCAATCTATAATAATCCGAACATTCTAGGTAGCCAAAGACTTAATTCTGGAATATAAGTGACTAAAAATAATGAAACAATCATTGCGAAAAATAATGGTAAAAGTGGCTTGACAACTTTTTCAATGGTTGTATTAGCGACTCCAACTCCCACAAAAAGTACGGAGCCAACTGGCGGAGTACACAATCCTACACATAAATTTAAGACCATTACAATTCCGAATTGAATTGGATCCATACCTAATTCTGTAATTATTGGTAAAAATATTGGTGTAAAAATTAAAACTGCCGGTGTCATATCCATAAAAATTCCAACAAATAATAGTAATAGATTAATTATAAGTAATATAATAATTGGATTATCACTTAAAGCTAGCAATAAATTACTAATATCTTGTGGTATGTTTTCATAGCTCATTACCCAAGACATACTCATGGATGCACCGATTAACAACATTACAATGGCTGTTGTACCACAAGAATCTAATAATATTTCTGGAATATCTTTTATTTTAATTTCTTTATAATAAAAACCTAAAACTAGCGTATAGAAAACAGCTACAGCAGATGCTTCTGTGGCTGTAAAAATACCACCAACAATACCCCCAATTACCACAAATAATAAAGTTAAACTAGGAAAAGCTTTTATAAACGTACTAATAACTTCTTTTAACGTACTCTTTTTACCAACCTTGTATCCCTTCTTTTTTGCCCAAAGAGAAGCTACAACCATTAATAATAACCCTGTTAAAATTCCTGGAATATAACCTGCGATAAAAAGTGCAGCTATAGAAACACCACCACTAGCTAAAGAGTAAATAATTAATACATTACTAGGAGGAATTATTAAACCAACTGTAGATGAAGTAATATTTACTGCAGCTCCAAATTCTCTAGAATAACCTTCTTTTTCCATTTCTGGACCTAAAATACTACCCATTGCAGATGCTGATGCCATTGCAGAACCTGCAATAGACCCCATTAACATAGCAGCAATTACATTAATTAAAGCTAAACCTCCTGGAAGTGAACCTACCAATGTTTTTGCAAAATCTATTAAACGGTGGGCGATTCCGCCTTTATTCATGAGCTGACCAGAAAGCACAAAAAACGGAATGGCAAGTAGTGCAAAACTATCTAAACCTGTTCCTATTCGTTGAGAAACAGTGGTTAATGCTGGTAAAAAAGGTATGCTCACCATCATAGTTAATAATGATGAAATTGCAATACTCCAAGCAACAGGAACACCTATTAATAAAAGAACTAAAAAACTAAAAACTAAAACGATTATTGGTAAATATTCCATCATAATTAGAATTGTTTGTATAAAATGTCAGAAATTTTGTAGTATATTATTAACATTCCACTAATTGGTATTACTAAATAAACTAACGATAATGGAATTTGTAATGCTGGTGAATATTGCTCTAAAGTAAAGGTGATATATATCAATCTAAAACCACCTCCAACTAAAGCAAAAAAGCAAAACAAAATAATGATACAATTGATAAAAATTTTTAATTTTACTTGTCCTTCTTTATTCAGTCTTGTAGGTAATAAATCAATTGCTACATGCATTCTTCTTCCAGAAATATAAGCAGCTCCAAGCACACCAACCCAAATCATTAAATAACGTGCAAGTTCATCTGTAAACGAACTTGGTGTACCTATAATAAAACGCGTAAATACTTGCCACAAAACGTTAATAACCATTACTCCCATTATTGTTGCGAGTATTGCTCCTAGTATTTTATCAACTTTTTTTCTAAATTTCATTTTTAATATTTTTATTTAAACACAAAGTTTATTACTGAGAACTGCAACTATTCTACTGCTTTAATTTTTGTAATTAATTCGTAAATTTCTTTGTTGCCTTTGTATTCATTATACATCATGTTAACTTTTTCTTGAAATGCAGATTTATCTGGTCTTACTACTGTTACACCCGCTTTTTTTACTGCTTCTAAAGCATCTGTTTCTGCTTTTGCCCATAATGTTCTTTGATATTTTACAGAAGCATCAACCGCTTTTTGCATCCAAACTTGTTCTTTTGGAGATAATTTATCCCATAAATGTGTACTCATAATTAGTACATCTGGTATGGTTGTATGTTCATCTAAAGATAAAAATTTACAAACTTCATAATGTCTTGAAAGATAAAATGTAGGTGGATTATTTTCTGCACCATCAACTACGCCTTGTTGTAAAGCTGTGTATAATTCTCCAGAAGAAATTGGAGTAGGAGAGCCTCCTAAATTACGTACCATATTCATAGCAGTAACACTTTCCATCACTCTAATTTTTAATCCTTCTAAGTTTTCTGGTTTTAAAATAGGTGCTTCTTTTGTGTAGAAACTTCTGCTCCCTGCATCATAATAACCCAAACCTTTCAGCCAATATTTTATACCTCCATTTAATAATTGTTTACCAACTTCGCCATCTAAAACATTAAAAGTGTGTTCTTTATTTTTGAATAAAAAAGGCAATCCTAAAACCTTCATATTCGGAGAAAAGTTTTCCATAACAGCTGCGGAAACTTTTGTCATGTCTAAACTTCCTATTTGCAACAATTCTAAACATTGTCGTTCTGAACCTAATTGCTGATTCGGGTATATTTCTAAATTTAAAGCTCCATCAGAATTTTTCTCTAATTCTTGTCCCATAAAAACCATTGCTTTATGAACAGGATGGCTGGTGTCTAAACCATGTGCTAATTTTATGGTTTTTTGTTTATTTAAAGATTCACAAGAATTACATAAAATAAAAGTAAAAGCAAGTATTAGTACTATTGATTTATTTTTCATTCAAAAAAATTTAACATCCATTTGACTTATAAAAAGTCAAGTTTTAATGAAATATGAATTTCTTTATTTTTTGATGAAAGTTTAGGGGTTAAACAGTTCAAAGAAGAGGTAGTATTTAACTTATTTAAAGAAATTATAGTATAATTTCAATTTTTGATTCAAAAGAGTTTTAATTCAGATTTACTTCGTGCTGATTTTTGAATCCATCCTTTTTTAAATTCAATAATTTCTCTTTTAAATCTTTTACTTTTTTAGGATATTTGGTAGCTAAATTTTCTTGTTCATTAGGATCGTTTTTTATATTGTAAAGTTGTGCATTTTCCAGAAAACCAGTTTCAATATTTGCCCAAGGCACAAATTTTGGTCCATTATTAGGTTCAATATATTTCCAATCGTTTTCCAAATAAGAAACTGGTCCTAAATAGCTTTCTTGTACAATTGAGTTTCTTCCTATTTTATTATCGCCTAAAAAAACATCTAATGTATTTTTGCTATCAATTACATCTTCTTTTATTTTTTTTATTCCAGCAATAGCTGCAAAAGAAGTTAAAAAATCTACTTGACTTACTAACGCATCTGACACTGTTCCTTTTCCTTTTCCATTTGGCCATCTAATAATTAATGGAATTTTAGTTCCACCATTAAAGCTACTATATTTTCCACCTCGTAAACCTGCTGTTGGTTTGTGGTTTCCTAATAATTCAACTGCATTATCTGCGTAACCATCATCTAAAACTGGACCATTATCACTAGAAAAAACAATAATTGTATTCTCTAATAAATTTTGTTCTTTTAGCGTTTTTATAATTTCATTTACAGTCCAATCTAACTGTAAAATAACATCTCCTCTTGCTCCCAGTCCACTTTTTCCTTGAAACATTTTATTAGCAATTCTTGGCACGTGAATATCGTGTGTAGAAAGCAACAAAAAGAAAGGTTTTTCTTTGTTCTGATTGATGAATTTCTTGGATTTACCCACCAATTCCATTGGAATTTTTTCATCTGTCCAAAGCGCAGCTTTTCCACCAGTCATATAACCTATTCTACTAATTCCATTAACAATGGTGTTGTTATGACCCATTGAAGGTTTTAGTTTTAAAAACTCTGGATTCTCTTTTCCTGTCGGCCAATCTCCAATTTTTTCATTGTAGTTTACAGTAATAGGATCTTTAGGATCTAAATTTACAATATGATGATTTTCTACAAAAACACAAGGAACTCTATCTCCTGTTGCAGGAATTAAATACGAGTAATCAAATCCAATTTCTAAAGGTCCAGGACTAATTTTTCCATTCCAATCTATTCCTTTTTCATCACCCAAACCTAAATGCCATTTCCCGATAATTGCAGTTTTATAACCAGCAGATTGTAAGGTTTTTGGTAAAGTAGATCTATTTGTATCAATTAAAAGTGCTTCATCTCCTTTCGCAATTCCAGTTCCTTTCTTGCGCCAAGCATAGTTTCCTGTTAATAAAGAATATCTTGAAGGTGTGCAAGTTGCAGCAGTTGCATAGGCATTTTTAAATAAAATACCTTCTTTAGCTAATTTATCTATAGCTGGTGTTTTTATTTCTGTAGCTCCATAAGCACTTAAATCTCCATAACCTAAGTCATCAGTATAAATTAATACTATATTTGGTTTTTTAGTTTCTGATGTTGTTGTTTTATTTTCTTTGTATACTTCTTTTTTACAACTTATTGTTATAAAAACAAGCAAGATAAGTACTAAATAAGATTGGTTTTTGAATGTCATAAGTTTGTTGACTAATTTAATTTTTTATAATTTTTTTTGCTGTATACCCATCTAAAATCAAAAAATAAACACCTTTTGGTAAAAGTTGAACATCTATTTTATTTGATTCATTTGTAATTTTATCAACTTTAATAGTTCTTCCTAAATTATCAAAAATTTTGTAAGAAGTTAAATTTTTTATGCCGTTTACAAAAAGAAAATCTGATGTTGGGTTTGGATATGTTGCAATTGTTGGTAACTGATTTATAGCAACACTTAAAACTGTTGTTCCTTTTGTGTAGATAAAATTATCAATTAAAGTAGGTATATTTGTCAAATTTCTATTAGATGACATAATAATGGCATCACTATTACTATCTACAGGAAAATACGCATGATTATTTGCAAGACTTATAACACTATTGATGCCAACAAAATGCTTTTTGGTTAATTCTGTTACATAATTTGGTGTTGCATAATATTGAATGTCTCCATCAGGAGTTATAGAAACACCTAAAGTCCACCAAGTATTTTTACCAGCATTAGCAGCATTTGTATCCATTTGTACATCATTTCTTCCAGGTCCTCTTAAACGAAGAATATCTCCATAACACCAAATTCCAGGCCAAGAACTTGTACCTGAATTATATTTTACAGGCATTCTTAAAGAAGTTACACCATTTTGATCTAATGAATTTGGTAAAAAAACATGCATCATAACAGATGGTGTATCTGCTGCAACCCAAGATGCACCGTACATAAAAAAATCGTCTTGAAACTCTGAATCTTGGCTACCATAAACGTTAGTTCCTACAGCAGAAGGATTATTAGAATACCAACTTGCATCTCTATCCGAAGAATAAAAAGCTAAAACTTGGTTTCCAGAAGAAGTAACAGTTTGTGGATTTGCTATTACTGAAATATTTTCAGGAGCACCTCTTTGTGTTCCAGACAAACCAAAACCTGCACCTGCCCAACCAGAACCATAATTAAATTTTTCTGTTAGTTGAGTCGTTGTTTCAAAGTTTAATTCTTTTACTGTTGTTCCAGAACCTGGAATATAATAGGTTGTTTGTGATATTATAACTGATGAAAAAAGTAAACTTATTAAAAGCGTTACAAGTAATTTTTGTTTCATATTATTGTTTTTAGTAAGATTAATTTTGATATATAATAAGCTACTTATTTTTGATAAATTTCTTCTCTATTTTTTTCCATTCTTTTAGAGTTTTACAAACCCATTTAGGTGTTTTTCCTAACCTTTGTCTTAGTTGTGCTTCGTATAAAGATGCTGGAAAGACTTTAGTTCCTAAACTTTCTAAATAACCAATACTTTCTTCTTTTAAAGATGTGCTAGAACCATGCAAACCAACAACTGTTGGGTTCACCACAGAAAAACCCCAATACATTCCTTTGCCAGAAAGATTCCAAAAACCATAATTTTCTTTTGGTTTGCCAACTCTTTTGTAATTCCAAAGTGTTAATCCTTTTAAATGATGTGGTTCGTTTTTGTAAAAGCCACCATGATTGGTCATTTTTGAGCCTTCATACAAATCAACCAAATTACTAATTGGAATATCTGCATGAGAATCCCAACCTTGTTTTGGTGTTTTTACACGCCAAATTACAGAACCCGATGTTTTGTGAGACATGGCTGCTCCATGTAACTGACCCGAATTTGAAGCGTCATTAATTAAACCGGTTAAAACTCTTGAAGATTGTGTAACATTGGTTAATTTGTGTCCTGCATTTCCATCAACTAGTAACATTAAAATTGATGAAGCGTAACTATTATTCATAGATACTGCACCTGTAACATTGTTAAAACTACATCTTCTAACCCAAGAATTTGCAACACGATTCATTGCAATTATAGACCAAGCATTATCGTGTATGAAATCTTTATGATGTACAAATTTATCTTTAAAATTTGCTTTGAAAAAAATATCTTCTACACCAACATTTTCTAAAGGATAAAAAGGTTTTGCTTGCCAATTATAATTCGTATTTATATGATTTATAATTGGGTCTTTTAGTGTTATTTTATTTCCAGAAATGGATTTTATCTCGTGGTTTTCAATAAAAGTAACACCTTTTTCTTTTAGTTTTTCCCAATGTGGTCTTAGTTCTTTTTCTTGTAATGCTATTTTTGAAGCCTCTAAATTATAAGGCATTTCTAACTGAATAAATTTTGCATTTTTAAAAATTTCTACATTTTCTACTTCAATTGTAAAAGAACCTTCATTTGCATTTTTAGTGATGTTAGTTTGTTCCTTTTCTCCTTTTTTTGATGAAAAATTAAATAGATAACTCACTTTCCATTCAGGTTCATCTGGAGTTCTTTTTAACATGTGGTTTTTCATGTTGATAATAGTACCATTTTTACCAAAACCACTTCCTTTTAGTATAATATTTGAAGATGTAATTTCTATAGGATTTGTTTTTGTAGGTTTTACATTCACTAAAAATTCTCCTTTAGGAAAAAATACAATGCCTCCTTTATTTTTTTCTGCTGCGCTTATGGTTTTCTGAATCGCTGCTTGATCTGAAATAGAATCATTTGGTATTGCACCAAAATCCATCACATTAAAAACTTTTAAACCTTTATTTTTTTTTGGGATGCCAATTTCCCCTAATTGATAACCTGCATAAGAATAATCAAACAAAACAGGAATTTCTGGATTTGAAATTTCACCTGTAAATTTCTGCCATATTTTTGCTTCTTGTTGTGCGAAAGTTAAAGAAGTTATAAGATAGAAAAGGATTACAAAAAGAGCTTTTGAGAATTTCATAATTTGATTTTATCTCTTATTCAAACCTCACAGGTTTTAATAACCTGTGAGATTTTGGTAATGAATAATTATATTTTTGTAATCTCAACTTCTTGAGACAAACCATCTTTTAATTCTAAAGAAATAATAGTGTTTTCAGAACTATTATCTACAGAAAGAACGTTTTCTTTTATTGATGTTGACCATTTTCCATTTAAAGTTATACTAAACTTTACAGGTCTACTAAAATTGCTGTATTTATTAGCTCTGATTTGTTCAAAATTTAAATCTGGTTGCACAATACTTAATGTTGTTTTATTGGCGTCTTCATTTCTTGCCATTAACAAAGTAGGTTTAGAAACCGATTTTAAAATTCCATTATTCAAATCTGTTTCAGCTTCAAAAACTACATAACCAGTAGTGTTTGTTTTATCATCTTTAGCAATATGTGCAATACTATCTGCCCTTAAAATTGAGTACGTTTTTTCTTTTATTTTTTCATCAAAATTCTTTATATCTTCTTCACTATTAAAAGGATAAATTACGTATTGATAATTCGCGTTTTTTGGAGCTAAACCATGACTAATCCAAGCAGAAGCATAATCACCTTCAGTTTCCTTTGCGCCTTTACCTTTTGCATTCATTTTCCCTGTATTAATAGAATACTTGTTGTGGTAAGATTGTTGTTGTTCCTTTTTATAATGAACAACGTCATCAGATAAAATATGATAGCCATTTCCATAAGGGTCTATAATCCAGTTTTTTGCCTCTGTGTTTTTTGGCAATTCTCCTTTGAAAGGGAATTTTTTTATTTTGTCTTTTGGAATATAAATTAAATCTTTTTTATCCTTCAAAAACGTTTGAAATAAATTGGTTTGCGTAAAGTTTTTATCATCAATGCTAGAAATATCTGTACCAATACAAATTAATTTATCCCCGAAAGAAAAGACCGATTTTTTTGCTCGTAATTTTCCAGGGTAACCAACATTTACTTCACGACCATCTGCATTAGAACCTTTTCCTTCGTTTAAAATCATTCCAAAAACACCATCATTCCCTAAAGTTGTAGCTCCAGCAAAAGACTCTCCAGAACGAAACATTATTAGTTCCGTTTTTGGTTCTAATTCTTTTAGAGGTAAATGAATTACTGTAGCTCCAGGATACATATTCCAATCCCAACCTTCTTGTTGAAAACCACTTCCTTTTTCACCTTCGTTATTTAGTAATTGTATGGTTCCGTTTGCAGGATATCTTCCATACCTATTTTCATCAACATAAATTTCTGATGCCCAAACATACTTACTGTATCCTTTAATTAAAGCTGTCCAATCTTTTTCTCTTTTTACGGCAGTTGCTGCATAAGGGAAAGTATAGAAACCAGTAATATCTTCTTTTTGAATGCCATTCATTTGTGTAAATAAAGAAGTATTAAAAATGTCTTCATCTCCCCAAAGTCTTAAATAAGCTGCTGCAACTTCTTTGTCAATTTCGTTTTTTCCTGTTGGGTCTCCAGCTCTAGCCATTAGCAAATATTCATCCTTTAAAGATTCAATACTATTTCCTTCTAAAGGATGACGTCCTGCATTTCCAAAACCCCAATCGAACTTATTACTATAAATTCTTGCTGATAAAAATGCGTTTCTAAAGTTTGCATGTCCTTTAGTCCCCACTCTAAAACGTGTTCTAGCTAAAGTATTTATAACTTTTGGAGTATTGGTAAAAGCGCCAATTCCATAAGCAGGATAATGTCCATTATGATGCCAAGCTGTACCATCTATTTTAAAACCCCATTCTTCTTTTTGTTGCCCTAAAATAATTGACATATAATTTGAATATGCACTTAAAACAGCTGCTTGTTTTTCTTGTTTTTCGAATAAGAAAATAAGCTTTAAGTGGTAATAGGCTTGTGTGTTTAAATAATCGATATTTACATGAAAGTTTTCAGGGTTATCTAGTACAATTCCTAAATTAAACAACCAATGTAAACTGCTACCAACTTCTTCTAACAATCCATTTTGATATAAAAAACCACGCATTACAAAAAAAGCATCTGCGATTTCTCTAACATTATATCCAATATGATGTCTTGTACCTCCATTAGAACCTGCAACCCAGCCTTGATCTAGAAAATATTTTGTTCCCAATAAAAACATTCTTTCTATTTCTGCTCTTTCAGAATCGTTTGCACGCTCACGAAAGTTAGCTAACTTTTTCATAACCTTACCTAAATCAGCAACATCATTAAACTTATTATCTCCTTGATGTTCTTTATCATAGAAAGATTGCTCTCTTTTAAATGTTAGTGGTGGCCCTATAATTGTTTTACCATTATCATTTATTTCTAATTTATTAAAATCTTCTTTTAATGAATTAATGTATACTTTATATCTTTTAGGAATTACTAAATCTGCATCAATTAATTGCTCAAATTTCTTTAAATCGATTTTTGTTGCAACAGAAATTGGCCCAGGTTTTAGATTCTTAATTCTGTCATAATTTTCTATTAAAGGCAACCAATGGTCTTCTGATAAGTTTAAATCAGATTTTATAAAAGGCACAACCTCGTCAGGATATTGATGCCTATCATCTTGATATTGAGAAAAAATAATATCATCAAAATAAAGTGTTCCGCTTCTTGATGTTGTAGAGATTTTAAAGGAGTCGTAGTTTACTTGTGTTCTGTTTTTTGGAGCACTTCCTTCCATTTCATAAAAAGGAACCCAAATAGTTCGCCAGCCTTTAAAGTTTAAAGGAACATCAAAAAAAACTTCTTTTTTACCATTATTTTCATAAGAAATGGTAATTTTTTCGTTGGACGGATTTTCGTTATACAAATCCATTTGTAAAGTTGGACTCGCAGGAAAAAATGCGCCATAAGCCAAAGGACTTTCTTCTAAAGTTAAAATTTTGAAGTTAGATGTTTTTAGAGATGCAGCATCTGTCCAAGTCCATTTTAAGGATTTGCTTCCAAACTTATAATGATCTTCACTTGTTACAACAACACTGTTTTCTGCTTTATATTTACTTAAAACATCATCATTTTCAAAAGACTCTACAGCTGGTTTATTTTGCGAGTATCCAAAAAATACAGGGAAAATAGCTAAAAATGTAAGTGCTTTTATTTTATGAATCATAATTATTTATTTTTATAGAATATTCTTTTTTCTTACTATTGGTTAAGGATGGTAACTTTTGTGCCTTTGATTTCCCAATCTTTAAACCAAACACTTCTATTGTTATTCGTATTATTTAAATCTACATTTTCGAAACTACTTATTAAAGCTAAGTCTCCAATAATTTGTTCTGGAGCAACATTTCTTTTAGAAATTCTACTTAATACTTTTCCAGAATCTATTTCTAAAACAGCAAAATCTATTGTATAACTATTTTTATTATTTGCAATTGAAATCTTTAAATCTACACCATTTTTCAAAGCATTAATAACACTCGAATTTTTATGATTTGGACTTGGAGTTCCTATAAATAAAGATCCATTTGTACTCATACCAATATTAATGCCCTTTTTTTTAATTATATTATCGTTCTTAGAAAAATGTTTATTGTTGCCAATATGAAATCCTGCCCAATTTTTATTTAGATTTGAAATATTTTTATTAAAAAAACCAAGACGAACTGTCATTTCTAAATTTCCTACCTTAGTTCCTAATTGTCTAGTTTTTAAATGTATTTTTCTATTTTCATTACTTACTAAACATTCAATTCTGTTGTTTGTAATTTGCCATTCTTTTGCATTATCAGACCAATATTCTAAATTTGAAACTGCAAGAGTTTCCTTTTTGCTAAAATTACTTTTAAAATCTGTAGCTGTATAATTATCTTTTTTACAACTGATACAAAACAGGAACATACAGAAACTAATTAGCACTGAAAATTTCTTTAAGAAGTTGTTAAAAGTGTTCATTATTTTATTTTCTATTTTGATATGCAGTTAACCAAGGATCTTTTTTCTCTTCTAAATTTTTTAATAATTCTGCGTGTAATTTTTCTTCTGATAAAACATCTTTCCCAATTAAATTAGTCTTTTGATAAGGATCATTCTCATTATCGTACAAAAACTTACGTTCTATATTTTTATTATCTATAGTAATTACATACGTATTTTTATGTGTTCTAATTCCTCTATGACCAGAAGCAGGTTGGCCTTCTAATATAAAATAATATAAAGCAGACGTTGGTTTATCTCCTTTATTATCAGTAATTATAGATGATAAATCTTTACCATCTAAATTTGTAGGAATTCCAGCAGTTGCATCAACTAAATTTAAAAGTGTGGGCATAACATCAGTTACACTAACAATTAAATCGCTTTTTTGATTGGGGTTAATTTTTTTTGGCCATTTTATAATAAAAGGAACATTTATAGCTTCTTCAAACCAAACATTTTTAGACATTAGCCCATGGCTTCCCATCATTTCTCCATGATCTGAAGTAATTACAACAATGGTATTTTCTTCTAAACCTTCATCTTTTAATGTTTTTAAAACTCGTCCAATTTGTTCATCTACACCAGTAACCATTGCAAAATAATTTTTGATATGATTTTTTGCTAAATGGGTTCTTTTTCTTGTAGCACCAGCATGAAAAGCCAATTCAGAAGCATCCGAATCTAAAGCAACATTTTCTCTTACCAAAAGTTCATCTAAAGATTTTTCTTTGTAATCTGTTAAATATTTTTCTGGAACATATTGATAAGGTGGATGAGGTGGATTCACAGACCAGAACAGCGCAAAAGGTTTGTTTTCATTTCTTGTTTTTGTTGATGGATTTTTAATATAATTAATAATAACATCTGCTTCATGTTTTGCAGACCATTCATTTACTTCTGTAAATTCTTTTTCTGTAGCATTATTTATCCAATAATGAGGGTTGTTATGCTCATCAAAAGTGCCATAAGCATACCAAAAATTAAAACCATGTCTTAATTCTTTTGGTTGATAAGCATCCCAAATAACGGAATCTTTTCCTTCAATTGGTTTGGGAGATCTTAAATGTAATTTCCCTACATAACCTGTATCGTAGCCATTTTTCACTAAAACATCAGAAATACTAACATCTTCTTTTTGCCAAGAATTATTGTATTTATATCTTTTTGAATTACTATTACTTAAAACTTGATTATTATAAGGTAATTTACCAGTCATTAGCATCCCTCTGTAAGGACTGCATAAAGGATAATTACTAATTGCGTTTGAAATGACCATTCCCTCTTTTCCTAATTTATCTAAATTAGGTGTTAATACAGGATCTTGATTATTAATGCCAATTGCAGCGTTTCTAAACTGATCTGGAAAAATAAATAAGATGTTTGGTTTCTCTACTTTTGTTTTTGGGGTAGGTAATTTCGATTGACAAGAAATCATCAACATTGAAATTAAAATAAATGATAAAATCTTAAAATTATTCATTTTTGATTATAATATTATTTTTTAGCTTGCATTTTTTTTAATCTTGATAAAGCTTCTATGTAATAATAATCAGCATAAATCAAAGCCACGTCAATTTCATGCCCTAAAGATTTTGCACCAGTAGAATGCAATAAAAAAGAATCTGCTTTACCAACTCCAGAATAATTTTCTGAACCTAAAGACGCTAGCATTTTAATAGCAGCGTTGTAATAACGTTCTTGGTCTTCTTTATTTTTTACAAACGTACTTAAATCTAACAATGCTGCTGCAACAACTGCTGCTGCAGAAGCATCTTTTTCTTCTTTTGGATCATTTTGGACATCAAAATCCCAAGCAGGAATCATATCTTCTGGTAATAAATCTAAATATTTGTCCGTAATTTTTTGAGCAAAATCTAAAAACTTTTTGTCTTTGGTTTCTTTATAAACCATAGTATAACCATAAACTCCCCAAGCTTGTCCACGAGACCATCTGCTATCGTCTGCAAAACCTTGTTTTGTGTGATGGTTTAATACGTTTCCGTTTATAGAATCGTATTCTAAAACATGCCAGGAAGTTAAATCGTTTCTAAAGTGATTTTCCATAGTAGTTTCTGCGTGCTTTACAGCTATGTCATAAAACTTAGAATCTCCACCATTTTTAGCTGCCCAAAAAAGTAATTCTAAATTTAACATATTATCAATAATAGTAATATGTTCTTTCCAACGAGGGTGCATTTTATTAGACCAAGATTTTATGGTTCCTACATTTGGATTAAATCTTGATGCTAAAGAATTTGCTGATGTTAGTAAAATATCTTTATATGCTTCTTTTTTACCAATTTCATACCCTTTTCCATAAGCAGGAAACATCATAAAACCAATATCGTGATGTTCAGTTATGTTTTTAAAATCTTCAAAAACTTCAGTTCTTTTTATTGCTTCGTTTTTCCATTTTTCATTTCCAGTAACATCATACGCATACCATAAAATTCCTGGATAAAAACCAGAGGTCCATATTAATTTATCGTTAGTTACTTGTTTCCATTCTTTTTTATCAGCATCAATTAATCTTGGGTGCTTAGATAAATCTGTTAATTTAGGAACTGTAATTTCTAGTTGATTTTCGCAATCATTTATAAGTTTTTGTAAATCAATATTTTGTTCTGTTTGATTTGTATAAGCAACAGCATCTTTTTTCTTTGAAATATTACAACTAGTAATACTCATGAAAAGAACGAAAAGAAGAAGATAATTACGCATGTTTATTTATTTATTTATTGTTAGATTTTTTCTCTGAAACAAAAATATAGAACGAATCTTGGATTTTTAGAGGTGTTCAAGTCCATTATTAGGGAGTTTTTTAGTCAAAGTATAGTTTTAAGGTTTTAGAGCAGGTTTAAAATAAAAAAAGCCTTAAGTCTTTTTAAAGATTTAGGGCTTTTTTATTCTTTTAGAAACTAGGATTAGTTAATTATAACTTTTTTACTAAATACATTTCCTTCTTTAGATTCTATTTTTAAAATATACAATCCTTTAGCGAAGTTGCTCACATTTATAGATTGTGTATTTATAGATTGTGTATTAGATTTGTTATAAACTGCTTTACCTGTAACATCTATCAATTTTACATTTTTCACATTTATATTTGTGTTAGAAATGTTAATGATATTATTACTAGGATTTGGATATACAGAAAAAGACTTGTTTAATATGTTATTTTCTGTTGATAAAACTGTGTTATCAACTGTAAAGTCCAACTCTAACAATGCTGTAAAATTTTGATTTGGTGTCCAAGCTTCACCTAATACAAATCGATAATATCTATATGCTTTTGCTGTTGTTAAAGGAAATTTATATGCAGTTGTTCCACTATTCGTACTAAACATTCCTCTTTCTTCAGATAAATCGTCCCAATTAGTATCATCATTACTTCCTTGAACTTTCCAAATAGATTGTTTTGCTTCGCCATTAAAAGTACCTTTGTTAGAAGTTGCATTTGCTAATGTATAGCTTACTTCTGTAATTGCTGCTGGGTTATATTTATCTGCAATTTCAAATTTATAACCTTCGTTAACGGGTATTGTAACACCATTGGCTAATCTTGGTACCGATGTTTCACTTGTGAAAATATCTGCCCATTTACTAATGTTTGAAAAGTTAGCGTCATCAATTGAAGAAGATGGTGTATTAAAAATTCCTGTTTGACCACTTGAACTTGTATTTAAAGCAGAGAACGCTCCATTAGCAACATCTTGTCTTGCAGCATCAAAGCGCACATCAGAAATATAAAAAGTACCATGTTGAGTAACATCCGCTTCATAGGCTGCATTGTTTGTGGTTATTCTAAAAGCAATTGTTACAGAGTTTCCTGTGTATGCAGATAAATCCAGTTCTCCACTAACAAAAGTTTGAGGAGAAACACCTGCAGTTGCAATGCTTCCTGTAATATTAGCAGTTTCATTAGTCCAAGTTGCTGCACTTGGAGACGAATCTGTGTAAGCACCATTTCCTGCTCCATGCGTATAATTTTCAGACACTAAAATTTCTAGTTTAGAGCCTGTACCTACTACAAACCTTTGTTGCGTCCAAAAAGTAACTTTTGCTGCATTTGTTGCAGAAAGATCTTGATTTGTCATTAAAGCCCACGCTTCAATTTCATGATTTACTAAATTTGGTGTTGCACCACTTGTATTTGTAAAAGCAATTGTTCTTTGCTCTCTTGTTACGCTTGAAGGTATTCTGTCTGTAGGTCTTGAACTTTCATCAAAAACAGGTTCAGAATCTGATGGATCTACTACATCACTAACTCGTTTACCAACTTGATTTGCAGCTTGACCACCTAAATTAACATGTTGTACAGTAAATCCTCTTCCTGTATTTTCAAATCTAAAATCTTCGTAATAGAATGTTTGAGCACTAGCAGCAAACGAAACTAATCCGAAAGTTAAAAATAGCGCTATTTTAAAAGTAATTTTTTTCATCATAAATTGTTTTTAAATTGATTTATTGTGTGCTGTAAAATTAAGAATAAGAGTATTAAAAAAAGGGGGGTTACTATTCTTTAAAGGGGGTTTTTTTAACAACACATTAGGTATCAATAGAAAACACCTCAAAAAAATGAGGTGTTTAAAAATTATTAAAAATTTTGTAATCTTACTGCTCTACTGTTATTGTGTATTCTTTAATAGATTCTTCATTGCCATGAATAGTTGTATTATTGCCTACAAAAGTTATTGTGTAAGTTCCTGATTTGGAATACGTATGAGAAAAAGTTTCTAATTTTTCTGAATATGTTTTTAACGGAACTCCTTTATCTGGTGAGACTTTAGTTAAATTAATAGGGTTCGTAATTAGCCAATCTTCATTAACTATTTTATGACTATTTCCTCTCATTCTCCAAATTCCATCTACACCTTTAGCTGTGTCAAAATACCATTTTGCTCCATTCCAAGCACTTTCTATACCTTGAACATCTACAGGTTTAAAACCTGGGTCAGTTTCTGTAGCAACTGTTAAAGGTGCAGGCGCTCCTTCTACATCCATTTTAATGTTTAAGTCATCAAAATACCATTCTGCTCCTCTATCTGTTGTATTGTCAGAAAAATATTTGAATCCAAAATAAATTGGATTTCCATCTGCTAAATCTGTTATATCTACATCACCAGAACTTTGAAAAGTAAAATCGTACAATGTTGAGATGTTAAATCTGTCAGAAATATCTACCCACGTTGCATTGTTTACAGAAGTTGCTTCTCCAGAACCATCATAATCTTTAGAATACCAAACAGAAAATGTACCTTGTGCATTTGTGCCTAAACCCCATTTTTGAGAGTTTAAAAAAGACATAGTAACTACACCATCCGCATTTGTTCTATTTCTATTGATATATTTTCTTTCGAAATCCCCAGCAAAAAAATTAAGAAAATCTGGAGCATTGGTTACAATAAATTCTACAGGTTCTCCAACTTTTGCTGTTCTATTAAAGTCAACATTAAAATTAGGCGCTTCTACTTCTTCAAAATTACTACAACTTTGAAATATCATTGTAAATAAAACAAGTGTTGCTATTAAATATTTAAACTTTTTCATTGTATATATATTTTAGATTTATAATATTTTTTTACCAACCAGCAGTTTGTTTAATGTTTAAATTAACCCCTAATTCTTGTTCTGGTATTGGAAGTATATAATTTTTACTTTCTTGAAAATCGTTATAACCATCAAAATAGTTAAAATTTGAATTCATCATATTATTTCTAATATTTCGATTTACAGGTTCATCACCACTTTCTGGAATTCCATCAGGCCCTAAATTTGGTTCTCCAAAAGAAGTCCAATCTTCATTTACAAAATTTGGATTTGCTGATAATGTCTCCATTATAGTTTTGGTTTCATTTACTTTTTCTGCTAAAATGCCCCATCTTACTAAATCAAATTTTCTTTGCCCTTCAAAACATAACTCTAATAATCTTTCGTTTTGAACAGCTTCTTCATCAATTGAATTTAATGGTGTTGCTTTTGCTCTATTTCTTACACGATTTAAGGCATTTAAAGCATCTGCAGAACCTGGGTTTAATTTGTTTTCTGCTTCTGCATACATTAGTAAAACATCAGAAAAACGTAATATTGGCCAATGATGAGGACCATAACTTGAGTTTGTATTATTTGGCTCTAATGCTCTACGATATTTAGATGCTGGATACATAAATTGACTTGTAATTGTGCTTAATTGACAATTATCATTTCTTCTTCCAAAGTAAGGAGCTGTATTCCATAAACCTCTTTCGTCAGCTAAATCTGATCTGTATTTTTGAATAAGTGATATTGTAGCAAATGTAAGAGCAAAACCTTTACCTCCACATAATTCATCATCATATCTAATACCAAATGTAGAACCTAGTTTTGAAGATTGATTAGCGTCTAGATTTGCAAATGAAAAACCAACCTGAAATAACATTTCTTGCTTTTCATAATTACCCATTGCTAATTGATTAAAAACATCTTCATAGCTTGAATTTAAATTATGATAACCATCATTTATAATTTTAAGACTCCATTCTTTTGCTTTTTCATAAGCCCCAGCTTCGTTAAAAGGGTTACTTGCCATATATAAATAGGCTCTTGTTATAAGTCCTCTTGCAGATGCTTTACTTGCTCTTCCTGGCACACTTTCTTGTGCTGTTGGTAGGCTAGCTTCTGCTAATTCTAAATCTGCAACAATTTGTTTAAACACATCAATTCCTGCTGTTCTTGGTAACAATTCTTTTGAAATATCTAAAGGCATTGGAATACCTTCTACACCACCAAAAGCTTTTTGAATATCGAAAAATAAAAAAGCTCTTATAAAATATGCTTCTGCTAAAAACTCTTGTTTAACACCATCTTCTAAAGGAGAATTTATCAGCCCTTCAATTAATGAGTTAGTTGCTCCAATTCCTTGATAATAGGTACTCCAAATATTATTTAAATCTGGTTCTGCTGCTGTAAAGTTATTTTTTAAAATACTTCTTAAACCATTTCTGTTATAATGTCCTTCATCTGTGAAATTGGTTGGATATTGTGCATTTATGATTGATTCTCTATATACGGAAACAATTCTACTGTAAGCACCTGCTAAACCTGCAAGTGCACCAGCTTCTGTATTATATAAGTTTTCTGATGTTATATTATCTACAATCGGAATTTCTAATTGATCATCACAGCTTAAAAAAACAAGAGCTGTAAAGAATAGTATATATATTGATTTTATTTTCATGACTTTACTTTTTAAAATGAAACATTAATACCTAAACTCATAATTCTATGAATTGGATAAGCTGAATAATCTACTCCTGGCATAATTAAAGAATTAACTACGGATACATCTGGATCAAAACCACTATAATTAGTAAAAGTTAATAAGTTTTGAGCAGCGAAAAATACTTTTAAATTATTTACTTTAACTTTTTCTAACATATCTTTTGAAAAATTATATGAGAAGTTTACTGTTTTTAATCTTAAATAAGAACCATCTTCTACAATTCTAGAGGAAATATCTTCGAAACCTTGCCCTAAAGCTCTGTGCATTGTTGTATTTTGATTTTCTGGGGTCCATCTATTTAAGGTGGTTGCTAATTGATTTTGATTTGGCACAGTCATGTTTTCAAAAACTAATCTGTTTGCATTTAAAACATCATTACCATAAGACCATTGTAAAAATGTACTTAGTTCAAAGTTTTTATATTTAAAAGTGTTTGTAAAACCACCAAAATGAACTGGTAAACCATTACCAATTACTGTTTTATCTGCAGCTGTTATTTGTCCATCTCCATTTAAATCTTTATATTTTTCATCTCCTGGTTGATGGCTTCTATAACTTGGCTGTCCTTGTAATAAAGTATGTGTTGTTGCAGTAGCATCATAATTTTCGAAATCGCTAATTTGATAAACACCATCAGAAATATAACCATACATGTTTCCTAAAGGTTGCCCTTCTTCAACTAAAAATTGGTTTGTACTTAATCTTTGATAATAATTTGGCCTTCCAAAAATTGGTTTTCCCTCTGGTAAAGATTCAATTGTATTTCTATTAAATGATATGTTGAAATCTGATGTCCAACTAAAATCTTTAGTATTTATATTTGTACTGCTTAAAGTTATTTCTAAACCTCTATTTCTTACATGTCCTGTATTTAAGTATACGTTTGTAACAGTTTGTGAAGGAGCAGCATCTGCATTAATTAATAAATCTTTTGTGTCTTTTTGATATGCTTCTATAGCTAAAGACATTCTACCATCAAAAAGACCAACATCCACACCTAAATTTAGTTGCTCTGTTACTTCCCAAAATAAGTTTGGATTTGCACCTAAAGAAGGTGGTATTTGTCCTTGAATAGTTTGCCCATCAAAGAAATAAGAAGCATCTTGATCTGTTAAAAAGTTAAATCTTGCAGTTCTTGGAATTCTATCATTACCAGTTTGACCATAACCTGCTTTAAATTTTAATTGAGAAAAGAAATTCATATCTTTTATAAAATCTTCTTTGTGTGCATTCCAAGAAACTGCAGCAGAAGGAAAGTAACCTACTCTATTATTGGCAGGGAAAATTGAAGAAGCATCTCTTCTTACAGAAGCAGTAAACAAGTATTTACCATCATAATTATAATTAAATCTACCTAATAAAGAAAATACTTTAGATTCATCTACCAAACCATTTACATCATCTGCACCATCAATTGTACCTCCATCAATACCATTAATTCCTAAATCTTCTAAATATTGTGGTATGTCTATATACCTTGCATACGTTCTGTATTGTTGTCTAGTGTTTAATGTTACTCCCAGTAAACCATCAAAAGAGTGTTTATTAATTCTTTTTTTATAAGTAATTGTATTTATATTATTAATGTTATTCCACCTTCTGTGATCTATGCTACCATTAATACCATCAATTTTGTTGACAATTCTTCCATATACTGTTTTACTATTATTAAATAATTCTAATTTTCTGAATTGATTATTAAAACTTACTTTAGATTCTAAAGTAATGTTTGGTGTCACATTATATTTTAATCCTAAATTTGCTATAAATTGATCATTATCTATTCTTCTATATTCATTATTTAAGGATACAATTGGGTGCCAGCTAACAATGTTTATTAAATCAAATTCATCACTAATACCATCTAAAGGGTTTCTGTCTCCAAAATCTATAAACTTATTTGCGATAGGATTGTAGGTAATCAGGTTTCTCATAAATGAATAAGCTGAGTTTCCTTGAGTATCTAAACCATTTCTTTGATATTTTGAATATAAGACATCTATTCTAGCTTCTAAATTATCAGTTAATTTATGGTTTAAGTTTATTCTACCATTTATTCTATCAAAATTTGTATTCAATAATGAACCTTCATCTTGTAAAGTATTTAGAGAAGCATTAAATCTTGTTTTTTCTCCACCACTTGAAATATTTATTTTATGAGATTGTGTAAAAGCAGCTCTAAACCCTTCATCTTGCCAATTTCTAGAAGGTTCATTTCTGTAATCTTCTAAAGTACCAACAGGAACACTCTCTAAAGTAACTGGGTCAAATACTGAAAGGTATCTAGAAGTTGCACTAGCTTCATTAATATCTAAAGCTAATTCTAAAAAATCATAAGCTCCAAGAACCTCTAGTTTTTTAGAAACTTCTTTGTAATCAAGTCTTGCTTCGTATGTAATTTTAGTTACACCTGCTTTGGCCCTTTTTGTAGTAATTATTATAACACCATTTGCACCACGAACTCCATAAATTGCAGTTGCAGAAGCATCTTTTAGAACACTCATAGATTCAATATCTGATGGATCTATAAGATTTGGATTAAAATTCTCTACAATAAACCCATCTAAAACATACAAAGGAGAATTATCGCCATTAATAGTGTTACCACCTCTAATTACAATATCTCCACCAGTTCCTGGTTCTCCACTACCACCACTTACTTGCACACCAGCAACTCTACCTGCTAAAGCTTTATCGAAACTTACAACTGGTGCTTCTGTAAGTTTTTCCATATTTACAATTGCTACAGAACCTGTTAAATCTTTCTTTTGAACAGAACCATAACCAATTACAACAATTTCATCTAAATTTTCTATATCTGGGTTTAATGTTACATTTATAATGTTTTCTTTACCAACAGTTTTAACTATAGATTTATATCCTAAATAACCAAATGTTAAAGTAGACCCTACTTTTGTATTAATAGAATATTTACCATCAAAATCAGTAGAAACTCCATTTAAGGTTCCTGTTTCAGATACAGAAACTCCTGGTAAAGGAGAACCTATTTCATCTTTAACAATACCTGTAATTATTTTTGTTTGAGCTTGTGTATTTATTGTGCTCATTAAAACAAAAAGCAGAAAAAGAAACAGGCTCTTATCTATTTTAGTTTTTTTAAAAAATGAGTTAATGTGATGTTTCATCATTATTTTTTTGTTTAAATTATATGGTAAAATTAACATAGATTTAAGATAACAGAGGGGGGCTTAAAGCTCTTTGAAATGGGGTTTATTGTTCATTACAATAAAAAACACTACTGTTTTAGTAGTAAGGTGTTAAAGTAGAATATTTGGCAGGGTTATTTTTTTGCTCACTAAAAATATGAATATTTACTCTTTAGAATTTTTTATTCGATATTGAGAAGGAAGCTCATTAAACATTTTTTTGAAAGATTTTCTAAAATGTTTTAAATCATTAAAACCAAGATCAAAAGCTATTTCTGAAATTGTTAATTGAGATTGTGCTATTAATTGAGCTGCTCGTTTTAATTTAATCGATTTTATAAAACCAATTATAGATTGCCCAGTTAATGCTTTTAATTTTCTATACAATGCAGATCTACTCATGCCAATTTCATCTATAAAATCTTTGATGGTAAACTCAGGATTATTGATGTTTCTTTCTATAATTTCTATACTTTTCTTTAAGAATATTTCGTCTGCAGAAGTTATATCTAATTCTTTAGGTTCTAAAATAATATCCTTTTTAAATTTTTTAATGAGGTTTTGTCTCGTTTTTAAAAGGTTTTTTACTTTTTGCTCTAGAATAGAGGCATCAAAAGGCTTTAAAATATAAGCATCTGCACCAGTTTTATACCCTTCTTTTTTAGATTCTTGAGATGTTTTTGCAGTTAGTAAAAGCACAGGTATATGACTTGTAATAACATCTGTTTTTATTTTATCACAGAGTTCTATACCACTCATAACTGGCATCATAACATCACTAATAATTAAATCTACAGTGTTATTTTTTGCAATTTCTAAGGCAATTTCGCCATTTTCTGCTTCTAAAATATTATGATTTTCCTCAAATATTTGTTTTATAAAATTTCTTACTTCTGTATTATCTTCTACCAATAATAATGTTGGTAAATCTGGATCTACATCTAATGTTTTTGTAATAATACTTTCTAAATCCTTTTGAGCATATTGTAAAGATTTGTTCTCATAAAAATCTATATTTTCAATCTCGTTAGTAGTATTAATTATTTGATCTTTTGTTAAATGGCTATCTCCAAAAGGCAACAATATTACGAATGATGTGCCTTCCTCTTCTTTACTTTTTACTTTAATAAAACCATTATGAAGTTTTACAACACTTTTTGCTAATGCCAAACCAATACCAGTTCCTGTTCCTGATCGTGAATTTTCTTCTCTTTCTATTTGATAAAAACGATCAAAAATAAATTTTAAGTTCTTTTTTGGCATTCCTTTTCCATCATCTTTTATTTCAATTTTTACAAATTTCCCTGCTTTTTTTTCATTTTCTGTAGTTGATATTCTTATTTTAATTTTACCGTTATTTTTAGTGAATTTGAAAGCATTTGAAAGTAAGTTGAAAATTACTTTTTTAAGATTCACAATATCAAACCAAATATCAATGACCTCTTCTGTTGCTTTAAAACTGTAATCAATCTCTCGATAATTAGCGAGTTCATCAAACGATTTTTTTATGTTTTCTATAAATAGAACAATATTGTTTTTAGAAGCTTTTAGTTTTAGTTTACCAGTTTCACTTTTTCTAAAATCTAATAATTGATTTATTAATTGCAACAAAACACTTGCATTTCTAAACATTGTTTCGTGCTGTTTTTGCACGTAACTATTTCCTTCTTTATTTTTCAGCATTCTTTCCAAAGGACCAATAATTAAGGTCAGTGGCGTTCTAAAATCATGAGAGATATTTGTAAAAAGTTTTAGTTTTAACCTGTTAATTTCTTCAATTTTTTCTTTTTCCAAACGCTCTTGTTTTAGTTCGTTTTTTTCATTTATCCTTAGAATACTATATCTTCTCATTAATAATAAAATACCGATAATTATAAATGTATAGATAAGATATGCCCACCAAGTTTGCCAAAAAGGAGGTAAAATTTTTACTTTAATACTTTGCCCTTTTTCATTCCACAAACCATCATTATTGGAAGCTTTTACTTTAAAAGTATAATTGCCAGCATCTAAATTTGTGTAGGTTGCCGATTTTTTATTACCAATATAATTCCAGCCTTTATCAAATCCTTCTAACATAAAAGCATATTCGTTTTTATCTGATTGTGAATAACTTAATGCAATAAAATCGAAACTAAATACATTTTGATTGTGTGTAAGTGTAATATCTTTATTAATAAGTGAACCTGTTAAGTAAGGCTTGTTATTTACTAAAATTGAGGTTATAAAAACTGGAGGAATAAAAGAGTTTTCTATAATTTTATTAGGCTTAAAAAACACAATTCCATTAGAACTCCCAAACATTAATTCCTTGTTTTGTAGTTCTATATTAGAATTATAATTGAATTCGTTACTGCTCAAACCATCAGAAATATCGAAGTTTTTAAATTGAAGAGTTTCTAAACTAAACCTACTTAAACCTTTATTTGTGCTGAACCAAATGTTGTTGTAAGAATCAGGTAAAATACTATATATTACTTGATTAGGTAGTCCGTTTTCTGTTGTGTATCTTATGCTTTCTTTAGTTTCTGTATTGTAATAAAATAAACCATCTCCTTCTGTACCAATCCAAATATTATTTAAAGTATCCTCATAAGCGCATAGTGTTATGGTTTCATTTTCTCTTATAGAACTCTGCTTGTTGTAAATAATTGGAGTCAGTTTTTTATTGGTCACATTAATTTTTGCTAAACCTTCACTTCCAGAAATTAATAAAATATCTTTAGAACTTGTTTTAGAAATACTGTAAATAATAGGACCCACAATATTGGTTGCTTCATCAATTTTAAAAAACTTATTTTGATTTGTATCAAACATATCTAAACCACTACCAGAAGTACCAATCCAAATATTATTATTATAATCTTCTAATAACGAAATAATTCTATTATTACTTAAGCTTAAAGTATCGTTAGCAATATTTTTATATTTTTTAAAATCGAAAGGTTTTTTAGTAGGATTTAAAAAATTGAGACCTCCATCATGAGTACCAATCCAAAAATTACCTTGAGTAGTTTGAATAATTGATTTTATATTATCGGTACTTATGCTTTTAGGATTTTTTTCATTATGAGTATAATAAGTAAATTCACCTGTTTTTTTATTTAAAAAATTAAGTCCACCACCTTCTGTACCAATCCATAAATTATTATTCGCATCTTCTACAATAGAGCTTATTACTTTATAATTTAGCTTGTAATTATTGGAGCCAGCAAAGTAGTTTTTAAAAAGGTCGAAACTTCTATCATAATAATTTACTCCACCTGCATAGGTACCAATCCAAACATCTCCTTTAGTATCTCCAATAATGCTATAAATAGAATTCTGACTTAAACTAAACACATTGTTTTCATCATGCGTATGTAAGTTTATCGCGGTTTTTTCTTTGTTGATAATGTATAAACCAACATAAGTACCAACCCAAAGATTACCAAAATAATCTTGATGAATAGTTCTTACTTCATCATTAATTGTAGTAATATTTCTTGTGCTTATTTCAAAATGTTCAAATTCTTTTTTTTGTTGGTTAAAAGTTGCTAAACCATCTCTATAACCTAACCATATTGTGTTGTTTTTATCTTCGTAAATAATAGGAATGTAATTATTTGTAGAGTTCCTAACTTGAGTTTTTGGATACGATATTTCTTTAATCTCCTTATTTTTAATGTTGTAGGTTATTATGTTTTCTCTATTGCAAATCCAAAGATTATTTTTTGAAGTAACAAATAAAGAACGAATTTGATTTTTTAAAAGTGGTTTTTCTGTTTGAGTTTTATAATCAATATGCTCAATTGCATTGGTAATTATATTCATTTTTTCTAAACCCTTATTGGTTCCTATCCATAAAAAATTTTCTACAGAAGCTAAACTCCAAATTTCATAGTTTATTAAACTATTTTCTTCATCAGTTTGTGTAAATCTTTCAAAATGATCTTCATTTGGTAAGTATTTGTTTAATCCATTGTTTGTTCCTATCCAAATATTACCATTCTCATCCTCTAATAAAGTTTTAATAAAACTGTTACTAATACTATTTTTATCTTTGTAATTATATCTATAGGTTTTAAAAGTATGTCCATCGTATTTATTTAAACCATCTCTAGTTCCAAACCAAATAAACCCTTTAGAATCTTGCAAAATACAAAGCACAGAGCTTTGAGACAATCCTTCATTTAAGGAGTATTGTTTAAATTTTAACGATTGATTTTTACTAAATTCTTCTTGACCAGAAACTGTGTAAAAAACACTTATTAAAGTAAAAAAAAATAGAAGATTTTTAATTTTCATCTAAAACTTTTAAGTTATAAATTTTCAAAAAATATGAGTTTAAATGTAGTAATTAATTTGGTGCTCTCAAAGAAGATTTTCGCTCTATTAAACTTGTTTTAATAATAAT
>TARA_R110002050_G_scaffold45998_2_pt1 | contig 36273 bp, 54 predicted proteins | sample TARA_R110002050 | Tara Oceans TARA_R110002050 (sample SAMEA4396988) | marine metagenome | biome: Polar Biome; feature: [DCM] deep chlorophyll maximum layer (ENVO:01000326); material: water (ENVO:00002006), including particulate matter (ENVO:01000060) such as... | depth 25 m
AAAAGATGTAGAAGTTAATGCATTAAAGTTGCCGCCACATTCGATTGAAGCAGAACAATCCGTTTTAGGTGGATTGATGCTAGATGCTGAAGCGTGGGATCGTGTTTCTGAAGCGGTTGTGCCAGAAGATTTTTATTCTCGTTCTCATCGAATGATTTTCACGGCTATGCAACGTTTAATGGAATCGGGCCAACCGCTGGATTTAATTACCGTATCCGAACAGCTCGAAATTGAAGATCAATTAGACGATGCAGGCGGCTTTGCTTACTTAGGCGAAATTGCCAAAAATACTCCTAGTGCCGGTAATATTTTATCTTACGCAGACATTGTGCGAGAACGTGCCGTAGTACGTGACATGATTGCCGTTGCCCACGAAATTGCTGATGCGGGTTATAACCCAGAAGGCCGTGATTCAAGTGCATTATTAGATTTGGCTGAAACCAAAGTCTTTAAAATCGCAGAAATGCGTACCAATGCTAATGAAGGCCCGGAAAACATTAAAAGCATTCTTGAAAAAACCGTTGATAGGATTGAGCAACTTTATAACAATCCTCATAACGGTGTTACAGGTGTTTCAAGTGGTTTTAATGATTTAGATAAAATGACCGCAGGCTTTCAGTCTGGCGACTTAATTATTGTTGCCGCGCGCCCTTCTATGGGGAAAACAACCTTCGCGATGAACTTGTGTGAACAAGCCGCCATGAATGAAGACAAACCAGTGCTTATTTTCAGTCTCGAGATGCCGTCAGAACAGATTATGATGCGTATGTTGGCCTCACTTGGCCGAGTAGACCAAACCAAAATCCGTACTGGTCAGCTAGACGATGAAGATTGGGCGCGCGTGTCTTCAACCATGGGTATTATGCTTGAACAAGGTAAAATGTACATCGATGATGGCTCAGGGTTAACCCCAACCGAAGTGCGTAGTCGTGCCAGACGTATTGCGCGTGAGCATGGCGGGTTATCAATGATCATGATTGATTATCTGCAATTAATGCAAGTGCCGTCGTTAAAAGATAATCGTACCTTAGAAATTTCAGAAATCTCTCGTTCATTAAAAGCCTTAGCCAAAGAATTAGAAGTACCTGTTATTGCACTGTCACAGCTTAACCGCTCGCTAGAGCAACGAGCCGATAAACGCCCAATTAACTCTGACTTGCGTGAATCGGGTGCGATTGAGCAGGATGCCGATTTGATTATGTTCATTTATCGCGACGAAGTGTATAACGACAGCTCTGAAGATAAAGGCACCGCAGAAATTATTATTGGTAAACAGCGTAACGGACCTATTGGACGTATTCGCTTGGTATTCCAAGGCCAATTCTCTCGCTTTGATAATTATGCTGGGCCGCAATTTGAAGAAGATTAATCATTGATTAGATTGTATTTGTGTTTTTAGTATCGTTATTTATGATATTAGCTTATCTCTGTTAGTGAGGTCGCATTTATGGCACTAAACCTCCTAACAGACAGTAAGACGCGCCATGTTTTTTATTGTTTAATTAAGGCAATCTATTGAAACCTTTTCCTCGTGCAGAAATCAGTCGTTACGCATTGCAAAGTAACTTGGCACAACTGCGCCTTATTGCGCCCAATAGTAAAATTATGGCAGTGGTTAAAGCCAATGGTTATGGCCATGGATTATTAAATGTTGCTGAATGTGTTGGCTTATTAAATTATGTAGAAAGCGTCTGCAAGTATCATGGCGGCGCAGATGGTTTTGGATTAGCAAGGCTTGAAGAAGCGTTGCAACTCAGAGAAGGCGGTGTAAAAGGTAAGCTTTTATTATTAGAAGGTTTCTTCCGTCAGTCTGATTTACCCACACTGGTTAGCCACAATATTGATACTGTGGTTCATCATGAATCGCAATTGCAAATGCTTGAAACTATCGCGCTAGATAAGCCTGTCACCGTATGGATAAAAATTGATACTGGTATGCATCGTATTGGCTTTAGTCTTGAACAATTCGACAGTATTTATCAGCGCTTGCTGGCTTGTCCGCAAGTGGCTAAACCGATTCATTTAATGACCCACTTTGCTTGCGCCGACGAACCCGATAATCCTCTCACTCAAACGCAAATGAATGCCTTTGAGCAACAGGTTAGCGGCTTAGAAGGCGATCGCACCTTAGCAAATTCTGCAGGTACCTTATTTTGGCCAACAAGCCAAGCCGACTGGGTAAGACCCGGCATTGCGCTTTATGGTGTATCTCCGGTTGTGGGTGATCGAGGCGTTAATCATCGATTAATTCCAGCGATGGAGTTAGTCTCCAATTTAATCGCGGTGCGCGAGCATAAAGCCGGTGATAGTGTCGGTTATGGTGCATCTTGGACCGCTAAAAAAGACACTCGTTTAGGGGTTGTTGCCATTGGTTATGGTGATGGTTACCCACGTAATGCGCCAGAAGGCACACCGGTGTGGATTAACGGCCGCAGAGTACCGATAGTCGGTCGAGTGTCTATGGATATGTTAACCGTAGATTTAGGTGCTGATGCACAAGATAACGTCGGCGATAGCGTTCAACTGTGGGGCAAAGCACTTGCAGTAGAAGAAGTGGCCGAGCACATTGGCACCATAGCTTATGAGTTAGTCACTAAGCTTACGCCGCGCGTGGTAGTTGAATTGCTCGATTGAGCATGAGATTGATATAAACAATGCCCAATACGTAGATAACGTGTTGGGCATTGTTGTTTTAGATGCTTTTTTTAGGTGCTGTAGTTTTGAGGCTCTGTTGTTTTTAAGAATTGGGTGCCAGTGTTAGATTCAGTTTTTCACTTTGGCGTTAACTTCTAATGTTCGATTAAGAGTCTTCAAAACAAATTTCAATAAAAGCGTTACCGAATTCGTGGCTAAAAGGCATCATGATTTTTTTACCACGCGCTTTATGAGAAATAGTATGGTTTTTACCAGATACAACAGCCGGCGTCGCCATATCAAAGTCGTAACCTTTTTCACTGAGTAAGTTTTTAGCGCCGCCAGTCACCATATTCGTAATTTCACCGACTAAATCAGTCACCTCATCATTAATAAACTCAGGCTTTTCACCAAGCATTTTATTCATAATTTCAAGAATAAGCGGTTGCTCGAAGGTAATCGACAATGAGCCACGAGTTTTAGGTCCTACCATACCAATCAAGCCTGATACGTCACCTTTTGCAAGGTCATGGTTTTTTAATTGTGGTTTACCTGGCTTAAGATCCATGGTTGCCATGGTTGAGATAACATTGATTAAAGACACAAGAAATGGGTTGATGAATTCAACGTTCATAGGCAAAGCAATCCTTCTACATTTAAAAGAGTGGCATAGTATTGAGAGAGGGCATAAAGAGTGCGTAACGTTACACGGCCCTGTCATTATAGTAGCTGACTAACACAAATACTGACTATATCAGCAAAGTGAAATACAGGTTTAAGCTTAGAGCACAAAAAAGAAATTGATAGTGACATTAATGGTAAAAATATTTCTATACCGTTATTTAGTGTAACAAAAGTCTAGAATGAGCAGTTAATTTACTATGGTCGGTTTAAAGCTACAAGGGCTGAGCTGAGCATCAATTGTTTAAGCCGCCGACTAAAGTTGTTTCTAGCTTGGAGCTAATATTGATTTCCCATGCACTTAAAGTAATTAGCGCGACAATGAAGACTGCACGTTTTGAATATCAAACGATGATAAATTCTGTTAATACCACATCAAAGCGAGGCTCACTAGTTGATAAGCACAGCAACTGATACGCTCGAGTGCATCTTTTTCATCATGCTGATGTTTGATAGTTCATTATGTTAAGTTGTTGACTGTAATTGTAGTGACTCAGCTTGGGATTTCTATTGGCTAATCATTTTGTTAACGCTGTGTTCGCTTCTTGAAAAGTTAAGATGATTTAATCGCCTTACATCAATAAGATAGCAAATGTAGGATAAATCAATAACGCAATCACTAAACGTTATGTAGAACAAGGATCAAACAAGTGTCGAAATCTGTAGCAATCACAATAAACGATCAATTTTCACGAGTTGAGTTTCTGAAAGATAGAACGCCAGAAACCACTAATGAACAAGCGAAAAATGCTTTTGCGCTATTATCTGAATATCGAGACGGTGGAATATACATCGCTCATTATTCTGGTTTTAGTGAGTGGGAAAAGCATCCAAAAGGTGACGAGTTTGTTCAGGTTTTAGGGGGAGAAACTACATTGGTTCTTTTAGTTGAAAACGTAGAGCAACGTAACCTTTTATCGACGGGGAAAATGCTGGTTATCCCCAAAGATGTTTGGCATCGTTTTGAATCACCAGAGGGTGTTAAAGTCATGACAATAACGCCGCAACCAACAGAACATAGTATCGAGCAGCCAAACTGTATATAACAAATGAAAATAGGCTGCGTGAAGCCGTATTAAGTACCCAGTATCGCGAGTTGTCCGATTTGGTGAAGCAAAAATGCTGTCGTGCAAAGTGCCGTTGTGAAAAGTGGTAAGAAGATAAACCTTCGTTGACTCTGCTTTTTGCTCCTTAAACTATTGTTGTTTAGATTTCATGAATTTTAATATTAATTTTATTTTGATGAAAAAACCTACCGTTGTACAATAAAAATAACTAAATAAGAGGTGTTCTATGGATGGAAAATCATTAATCGTTATTTTAATAATGGTGTCAGCTTCAGCTTCAGCTTCTGCAGAAGTATATAAGTGTGCGGATGGTAAGTATCAAGCAGACCCGTGCGACGACCAAAGTGAACCGTTAGATTTAAGTAATGTAGGTAGTGTGGTTGCACCATCAAGAGGTTACCCTGAAAACCTAACGAACGAGACAATAGATGCAAGGCAACAGGATAGTGCTGTTAATCCGCGTGATAAAAAAGCTGAAATCGCTCAATACTTACGTAAACAAAAAATTGAACGTGAAATTAGAAACCTCGAAAAAGAACGGAAAAAAGCGTTCAAAGATCGTGATGACAAAATTGAACAATTGCGTACAACTGGTAAGCGAGCTAACAATAATTTAGCGGGTGCAACTTGGCAGCAAAGTCTAGCGCAAGAAATGACTGCAGTTATGCAACAGGGCAGTACCGAAGTCGAATCTATTGACCGCCAAATATCTGCGCTTAGGTCTGAATTAAAACAACTGTAAACCAAATAAACTAATCAATAACCGTGGCTGCCAATAGCGAGTCTTTCTTTACGCGAATTAAGTAATGCTACTTACGTGTATTATCAGCTTTATCATGTTTATGAATGCGATAAGACGCCATAATTTTGGTTCCCCACTTCCATTTGCCCAATGCATTATGGCTCCCTATGGGGGTCCCCTAGTAACTAAAAATGTCTTTAAATGTGTGAAAAAATTCAAAAAGTGAGAAGCGTTAATTCAGTGAATACAACGTCAAAGCTAGCCATACCAACAAATATACTCTATCGCACCGTGATCTTTCCCTAAATCAGTAGACACTTGCTTCTCGATGATGGGTTAATGATATAATTAGCCATTACTTAGGGTTGCCCAGTTTTTTTAGCCTAATTTACGACTTCCTTACTGGCTCCTTGTGCAACAACGATTACCCAAAATGCAGCTAAAAAGGTGCATCAATACCGCAAATTATGAGTATAAAAAATTCAGTGAATACAACGCCAAAGCTAGTCATACCAACAGATACGCTTGATCGCACCTTTTCCATTGCGCCGATGCTGGATAGAACAGATTGCTCTATAACTTATTGATTTTTAATGCTGTTTATTTTTCTGGGGTTCCTATTGGGAACCCCATTATTTTTTTAATGGTTTTGGATACCTGTAATTCCCCATCAAATTAATTAATTGCTACCGCCTTGCCAGATTATATTAATCACTCACCTATTAAGTTGCAACACCCCCACAATGTGGGTGGTAAGTCTTTACTTATCATGATGTTACGATTATTTATCTTGTGAAAAACTTAACGGTCAGTTACATTGAATAAAGTTTTTTGATTCACTTCCTTGTGGTTAACAAAAACTGTTGTACATTAAAAAGCTAAGCCCAGGGTGCTGTAACATCCTGGGCTTGGAAAATAACCAATTTGGACAGAGGGTATTTTCAATGATTAGTTTAGAACAATTAACCGGCATTAATCAAGTTGATCGTATTTTGCCGTTTTTAAAGCTTTACGACAAAGGGTTTTCGGCTTGGTGTTTACCCAATGCTAATGACTATCACAGTGCTGAAAATGTGGGGCTGCTGATGGGTGAACGTTATATTGATGTGGTGCGGAAGAATCCTGATTTTGCGGTGCAGCTTAGTGATGTTCTAATGGCGATCGATTTAAAACATCAAAATAATTTGGGGTATTTTATCGGATTTGCTCGTTCGATTGACAAGCAAATCCGAGGGTAAAAACCATCTAAACTAATTGTTTAGGTTTATGCATTAACGGTAATGCGAGTGTTAACACTCGACACTCTCGCAGTTCTTGCATGTCGTATGCGCTAAGTGCATTATTTGCGGCTTTTTGTCTTAATGTGTGCGCCGCTTTCGATGTTGACTCCTTTCTACTTCTGGCTATGCCGTTATCACGTAAATACTTTTTTACCTGGTACTGGCTTAGGCCAAGGTAGGCAGCAACCTGATCGCCGCTCATATGCTGTTGAAGATAACAATGTTCTATTGAGTCAGCTTTGCTTTCTATCGCAGTATTCATCACTTGTCTTCCTTAGCCAACTTTTCAGCTAGTGTTTTCATGAACTGCTGGCATGAACCGACCTGATCGCGAGGAAGGCTATACCATTGTCTTAGCGCATCTTTGATAATGTCTGACTTTTTCATATAACCCCTTATGCGACTTTAGCTAATTGAGTGCATTGCTCTGGAAGATTGGCTTTGACTAAAGCCTCTGATAATTGCGGTGGTACGCTATTGCCAACCCGTGCGACTTGCTGCTTCTTTGTCGATTTTCCGTTGTAATCGCTAATGACGTAGTCCGAATTAAAGCCTTGGCATGCAAATAGCTCATGTGGTTCAAGCATACGCAAGCCAATATCAATAATTTGGTATGGCTCACCCTTGATAGTCACTAAGCCAAAGCGGTCATTGGTGGTGATGGTGTGCAGCGGTTCATTACACGCCACTCCGTCTTGCTCATTACCGTAGTATTTGATGAAGAACGCCCGTACTTCGCCAAGGTGTAAACCGCCAGCTGTGATGGTGTGAGCAGGTTCAGTCATTTCAAAACCGATGTTCGTGCCGCGCATCTTGACCATGTGGCTTGTTACCAGCGCAAAGTGACCGCCTTTAACTTCTGCGCAAATAGTTCTTAATGGTTCATCTGCAGGCATGTTGCGTTGGGCACTGGCGTTAGCGCATTCTGTTACGAATGGCGTAATAGTTACTTGTGCCGGTGCAGTAAACGGATTAGCTGAGTCAATAACAAACTTTTGAATGCCTTTGGCTATTCGCTTCATTGTGTTTTCGGCTAACGGGCGTTTACGGCCAAATATTGATTTACAGGGTATTGACCAATCGATACATTCTGCAGCCGTTCGCCAAGGTTTTAATTCACCTAGTTTTACACCTTCGCTATTTGGTGCACCATGTGTTGGTTGTGGCCATACGATTGGTTGGTTATCGCATCGGGCAATCATAAAGAAGCGTTTGCGAATGGTTGGCGAACCAAAATCACATGCTCGCATTTCACGCCATTCAACTTTATAGCCAAGCCCTTTAATTAGTTTGGCGGTATCTAATAGGCCAAGAGTATCAACGCATTCAGTTATCGCGGGATGCTCTGCATTAATGCCGGTGCTTAACATGTTAACGAACGCGGCGAATGTTTCGCCTTTAAGCTCTAGGTTTGGTCGCATATCACCAGTATTAGGGCATTCAATTAACGGCCCCCATGTTTTAAATTCTTCGACGTTTTCGAGCATGATGATTTTAGGGCGCACTTTCATCGCCCAACGGATAGTTACCCAAGCAAGGCCGCGTATTTCTTTATTAACCGGCTTGCTGCCTTTGGCTTTTGAAAAATGCTTACAGTCTGGGCTAAACCATGCCAAATCAACTGGCTTACCTGCAGTGGCTTGCACTGGGTCAATATCAAATACTGACTCACAGTAATGTAATGTGTCGGGGTGGTTCGCTGCATGCATCGCAATAGCATCAGGGTCGTGATTGATTGCAATATCAACGCTGCGACCAATTGCCCAAGCGATACCAGTGCTAGCACCACCACCGCCTGCGAAGTTATCAATGATTAATCCATTCATGCTGCTAGCCCCTGTATGCGTAATTTTGAATCGGCAGTGCTGGCAAATAGCTCGGCATCGGCTTGGGTAAAGTCGGTAACTTCAATAGCGTTGAACGTTTTGCACATGCCCCAGCCGTTATAGTTGTTGGGTTTATAAGTTGCTTCAACTTGTTGCTGTTCGTGCATAAGCGTGAAGAACGGAACGGATATCGTGACTACACCTTGTTTGGTACTGAATGTTTTGGTTACTTTATTCATGCTGCACCGTCCATTGGTTCGCACTTAACTAACATTGTGTTTAGCTCTGCCATAATTTTACTTGGGCGCATTTTTTCGAGCAGTCTTTTATTTGCTAGATCTGATAAAACTTGAGCACGATGATCATTGTGTTTTTTGGGGTTTGCTTTAAAACATTCCTCTACGATATAACACACTTCACTTGGCCATTTATTGGTTGAACCCTGTTCAGTTTCAGCGTCTTTAGCTATGAGCTGTTCGATGTCGATTTGCTCACCTTGTTCTGAATCATTTGGGCGGGTTTCAATCGTTCCTTTAATGGTTAATGCTGTTGGTGTGTGGTATGCAGCTGCATTGATAATGTCTAATAGCACTTTGCCATCGCGTAATAAGTCTTCGCGATTGATATAACCCATGCGCTCGCCTTGCCATTCTTTGTCGAATATCGCTATGGCACAGGCAAAACCTGCGCTTGATGCAGCCTGTTTTTTATTGGCTGGCCTGAACCAAGCAGGGAGGTCAAAGCTGATGCGTCCACGGATAAAACAAACATGATCGGCATCTTCTGGCCACCATACTTCACTCGTTGCCGATTTTATTAAGTAAACTACTTTGGCGCCTTTATCGCGTTCAATACGGGTTTTATCGATGATGTTACGCATACCAGTAATGGCTTGTTCATCTTCGTAACTTGAACGTGAATAAGGTGGGTTTGCGAATGCTTTGCCACCCTTTAAGTCTTCTGCCCAGTCTTGAACTAATGCGTTATCTTCCACAGTGTAATAGTTGGCGCATTTATTATTTTCGCCATCGGTGAATAGGTCTAATTCAAATGGGCCGAACTTGGCGAATACACCCCAAAATAGTGCAGGTGGTGTTTGCCACTGATCGCCAACTTCTTTTAGGTAATGAACCGGCTTTGATATCATGGCCTGCAGGTTTTCTGAATATTGACTCATTTACGCCACCTTGCTTGGTTTAAATTTTGCCCAGTCGATTTCTTTGATTTGTTCGACAGTGAATGCCACTTGTTCTAATCGCGCTATGGCTCGGGATAGGTTGCTTTTTTTAATGCTGTTACGAATTGCTGCAACAGCGTCTTGGTGACCTGCGACGAAGTGATCATGTAACGCGGCCACTATGTCGGGTGATTCGATGTTGGTTAGTTGCAGTAGCAGCTGCAGGCGTTCAGCTGGCTCGCAACCTTGGATAAGGTATTTCATGCTGCACCGCCTTGCTCTGATTCACAGTGTAAGAAATGTTTAAAGCTATCAAAGCAATCACCAACCTCTAAATAGCGCTGATATCTGCGTTGAGATGCTGTTGGCTTTCTTATTTTGCCTATTTCACCGTACTCAACGCGCCAAGTTGGATGGCAATTTGAAATTACACCAGGCTTATCTTTGTCAAAGTTAACGCCAATGTAGTGGCCACAATCTTTAGCAATAACACCTGGCTCACCATCAACAACTACCTTTCTGCCTAATTCAGCATTTACGTTGTAGTATGTGTTGATATATTCAAATTGCTTCATGCTGCGCTCCTTGCTTGTTTCACATCTTCACAGGTATCAAACAGGCGGTAATCAATGCCTAAACTTTCGTTCTTAGCGTGGGCGCATGTGTAAAACTCATACGGATTCAAACCCCAAGTAACCTTGCCGCAATCAGGACAATTACCGCGAGTTCTGCCAGTGGTGGCTCTATTGCGTTTACGAGGATGGTTGTTCTTAATCCCTGCACCGGTAACCATTTTACGTTTGTTAACATTGCTAACCTGAAACGTGCGGCGCGTAATTGCATCGATGGATAACTTTGAATAAGTACATGCTTTAACGTTGTACTTTGCCAAGTGTTCCATTTTTTTTAATGCCTCTGCATATGACAAAACAAGTGCATCACTGTATTCAACTGAATGATAAGCATCGGTTAACCAATAAATATCGTTACCGTTGTAGTCACCGATAATGTGAATAACAAATAGCTCGTCAGTGTCGGTAAAGTCCACATTAGGCAAATATTGATGATCAACTCTTACCGTCGCTAATTGATCTACTTGTTCTTTGCTGTATGGAATATCAGTATCACGGCCATTAAAGTAACGCTGAGCTTCCTCGTTGGTGTAAACGTGCGCTTTGTTTAAGTCGCTGGTATAGCCTGCACCGTCTTTAGCCCAAAACATGCAGCTATCACCAACATCGCTGCGGCTATCGCGTAAGTAGAATAATTGGCTCATACAAAATCCTCGATGCTAATACCCAACTCTAGGGCCAGTTTGATGTCTTCAGAACGGCGGCGTGCAGCTGCGTTGTTTTTGCCTTGTGCACTAATGGCTTTGTTGATTGCTTTGCGGTCGCGGTATTCGTCACCATCATTAATGACACCATTGAAGCCATTGCGACCTTTTAACTGACCTTCCCATTCAATGTCTGCTTTGGTTACTGTTGGTTGTTGCGCTGCTGGTTTTGAGTGAGTGACTTTTAACACGGCAGGCTTTTTGCGCTTTGGCTCATGCTTGCTGCGTTTATCGGCTAGGATGCGATCACGGTTTTCTTGGTAGTAAGCCCGCGCTTTGATTTGCTTTTGAGTGAGTTGGCTCATGCTGCTACTATCCCGCTAGGTACAACATTCTCAAACTTCACTAACCATCGCTCATTTTCGCAAATCTCGTCATTTAGGCAGTAAGGTTTGATGAGGTAACATGCAGGGCTGTATTGGCATATTCCATCAATAACGCCTTTGGTGGTCATGGTGCCGACTGGGTGAGGTGGTTTAATATCGAAATCTATTACCCACTGCTTTTCTGCTTGATGTAAAGATTCTGAGGCATAATGGATCATTTGGTTTAGCACTTCTGTATCTTCAAAGTCTAATTCGCATCCGGTGAAGCTCTCCAGCAGCTTGGCCAGTACGAAGCCATCCATGTATTCATTAAAACAAGCTGCTATTTCTTCGGTTGTAACATCACTGATTTGTTCGCCAAATATTTTAGCTGCTGTCACTTTCATTGCATGGTTTAACGTTGGTCTATTCATCATCGCTACTCTCTTCGATAGATATAATTAAGCCGCTTTAGGGCTGTGAATGTGGTCTTTTTTGGCTTGGTCCCGCAGGTCGTCTAGGTGTTCCGCTAGGTCAGTTACGTTGATCATCCAAATGGCTTTATTGCTTTTTCCGGTTTTAAACGCGGGTACGGGCAACTTGCCTGCTTTAGCGTAGTTTTTGGCGGTTGCAGCTGACAGGCCAAAATACTCTTCACAGATGTCTGTGATGGGGATAACAGCTTTGTTGAACTGGGCCATGAGTAAAAATGCTGTGTTCATTTTGCGTCCTTGGCATCTTGGTTGATGCGCTGCTTTGTGCGTTGCCAGCCTTTGATTAGGCGTTTAAGGCATGGTGCTTCGTGTGGCCAAGTGCGGATCATGTCCTCACATTTGGTTATTTCACGGTCGCAGTATTCTGTTGCGGCGCTCATACACTTGTCCTTAGTTGGAATACGGTGCCGCTTTGATGAAGTGGCGTGTTGCGCCATAGCGTGATGCGACCTGTGTTGTAGTTGTAACGCATGGCTAATTCGCTGCCGATTTCACCTGCTTGGCTTTCAAACTGCTTGATGAATAGTTGACTTGGGTTGCATGTCATTAGCTGACGCTCAAGCTTTGCTATTCGTGCCGCGACACGTTCGCATTCCATTGGGTCTTGTTTGGTGGTGAGCAAACAGGCAAAACGAATGCTGACAAGGTGGAAGTGTTCAGCGCGTTCTTTGTCTGTGTTAGGTGTGTGTGTCAGTATCATTTTGCCGTCCTCGATTATTGGGTACGGCTTAATAATCACAAATCGTGTTTATTCTGTCAACACAAATCGTGTTTATATTTTGTGTTTGGTTTTGTAGTTTTTTGTTTTAGATGATCCAAATGATTGATACTGGTATAAATAAGAACTGGACTAAGGAGGGTTTATGTTTGATAAATATATTGTGAGTTTGTCGTTTACGCTGTTGCTTACATCACTGCCGATTAACGCAGAAATATTTAAATGTGAGAATGAGGGTAAGCAGATTTACCAAGATATGCCGTGTGATGCAGGAGCTATTCAAAGTACGGTTGACGTAGTCATTCAGAATGACAATTCAAAAAAATACAAACCTTATGAAGCTGTGGCTTATGATCCTGCTGAATTTAGTGATGCCGAGAACTTGCTTATTAAACATCATAAGGTTGAGGTTGGCATGAGGGTAAAGGCGCTTGAGTTTAGCTGGGGAAGAGTGCAGAAAATAAATCGCTCAGCCTATGGTGCTGAGCAATGGGTTTTTAATAATGGTATTTATAAGCGTTATGCATATATCCAAGATGGGATTGTCGTAAATTGGCAAGATTAGTCGAGGTTATGAATAAGTAATAACCTTGGTCTTTACAGTAATACCGAGTACCAAAATACCTTACCGATGACTTTTATTTGTTTTTGGTCATCACCTTCGTAACGTTCGTCAGGCCATTCGTCTAAGTTAAAGCTGCGAAGGCGCAAACCGCCACCTGGTAGTTTGTATAAGGTTTTGATGCGTAACATACCATCGTGGTTGATGGCATACATTTTTCCATCGATTACGTTAGTTTGTGATGTGTCTACACCTACCGTTGAACCGTTAGGTAATACCGGCTCCATGCTGTTACCACTCACCCTAACGCATGCTGCGTGGGTTTGGTCTACATGTGATTTGCGTAATGTTGATTTAGCAAAACGTAATTTTGGCCCATAAAAATGGGGCATCTCTGCTATACCTTGTCCTGCTGCTAGTTCTACTTCCATATAAAACGGTATCTCTACTTCATCATCATTGAGTGGGGTGCCACTATCCCAGAATTCAAAACCTGAAATGCTGAAAGCCGCCTCATCTTGGTATTTAAGACTTGGACTTTTACCATTTGGAAGCCCAAAAATAATCTCCGCAGGATCCACTTCTAGCACTTTAGCTAATACTTCAGCGTCTGCAGGACTAACAGCACGACTTCCCGCTTCGTAGTTACCTACTCTTGATTGAGATTTCCAACCACAAAGTTCAGCCAGCTTGGCTTGGCTTTTAATACCTGCTTTTATCCGCAAATGCTTTATGTGCTGCCCAACGCGATGGTTAAGACTCATGATTTTACCTATTCGTTTAAGTCGAAACGTCTTCTATTGATTTTACCACAAACTGTGATTATTTATTTTTCATTTTGTGTTTACTTATTAACACATTTTGTGTTTAATAGGGTTGTTGTATTTTTCTTGAGGGATTTCATGAACCACATTGCACGCTACAGAAAAACTGCAAACTTAACTCAAAAAGCGCTTGGTAAATGCATAGGTGTTTCGCAAGGCGCTGTTGGAAATTATGAGTTGGGACAACGTAGTGTTGATTTGAATACGGGTTGGAAAATTATTAACGCATTAAATTTACACAACGTTAAATGCAAGTTCTGTGATGTTTTTCCAAACCCGAAATAACGTTTTAATAAGAATATAAAAAAAGAGGAACAAACGCATGAAACAAATATCACGATTAGATTTATTGATGAAAGCCATTAATACGTGGCTAGAGTTGCCAAAAGTAAGCCGTTCGGCGTTGGCCACCTCGGTAGTTCAAGCTGTTGACGATTTAAAGCTGGCAACGGTATTGGCTAAAGAAGGGATTACGTTTACCCATTCTGACGACATGTTTAACGATGCGCGAGTGAATGCGCAAAAGATTTTCCGTTGGCTTGGCCAGTACGCTGACCAAAACGCGGTACCGGAGCGTTTGTTTTATGTTGAACAGGCAATGTTGGCCGCTATGCCAGTTGAGTTGCGCATTGGGTATTTAAACGATGTTTACGGCATGGTTGGTGTGACAGTTGTTGTTGACCATGTGAGTGATGCTATGTCGTTAAGTGCAGATGATATGGCGGCAACGTTAACGAAAGAAAACTGCGATGCACAGGTGGCTGTTATTCGTCTAGGTATTAACCCAAGTCGTCATCAAGTTGAAACTGCTTACCGTGAGCTACGTGAATCTCGCGGTGTGACATCAATGACTTTGGAGGTGCTTGAGCGTAAGTACCCGTATTTGATTGAATCTAACTTAAAGTCGGTTGGTTAGCTATGGCAGATAACGCTGATGATGCAAGCGAAATGGCTGAACTGCATTTGTCTGTTGAGCTGGCAAAAGTTAAACCCAACCTACCACCGTTAACTGGTCATTGTTTTTATTGCCATAACCTTACCACTGATCGCTTTTGTGATGCTGATTGTCGTGATGACTATGAATGTGACCAACGCAGAACATTAATGCGTAAGCGAGGTTGATATGTGGTGGTTTATTCTGGGCTGGTTATTTTTAGCAGTTATTTTGACTGCTGGTTTTTGTTTGATGTTTAAAGGGGCGGGTAATGACTCAGTTAAGTGATAACAGTTTGATTGAAAAGAAAGAGAAGTGGGTTATTGAAAAAACGGGCGAAAAATATCATTTCACCCGATGGTTGGGAGATCAGGTTCACGAAAGTTATGCACCAGTCTCACAAGAAGTTGCGGGTATCTATGCGGCGGCTATTGTCCAAGGTTTTCAACCACCACGTTGTTTGAACTATCTCGATAAACTTGTTGGTTAAAGGAGCGTCTTATGACTCAGTTAAGTGATAACAGTTTTATTGAAACACCAGAAGAAAAAGAAGCATTCGAACGCATAGAACGTGAGCAGCAAATTAATGCAATGGTGGCGGTGATTAGAACTTGCCCTGTCCATAGCTGGGTCGGTATTGCGACTTTACTAGTTGATGCTGGTTGCAGTATGGAAACACCAATAGCTAGAAAATAAGAAACCCCGCTTTTGTTTGGCGACGAGACGGGGTTAATACCTACAGAGAGAGGCAATTACATGTTACGCAAGCATTTGTGTTACGTCAATTTAGCTGTTGCTAGGTTGTTTGCTCGGGAGTATCGAGCATGAGTCGAAAAGCAACTGACTGGGCTTGGGATCAGTTAATCAGACCTGCCAGTTTAAAAATACTTTTATTGTCTATGGCTGATCGAGCTGATGAATACCATCAATGTTATCCAAGTATTGCCCGTTTAACTAAAGATACTTCATTAGATAAGAAAACGGTTCAGTCAGGCATCATTAAATTAATTGATAGAGGTGTGATTAGCGATACTGGTAAAAAAGTAGGGCCAACACAGCGCGTAAGAGTACTGAAATTAAACATTGAATCATTCACTGTAAACGACCCCAAAAACGGGAATATTCCCAAAAACGGTAATATTCCCAAAAATGGGATTTTGAATGATCCCAAAAACGGGATTTTGAATGATCCCGAAAACGGGATACAGAACCAGTCACTAGAACCATTCAATGAATCTTTAAAAGAGTTAGTCACCACATCATCAAAATCATCTTTAGATTTTTCTCATTGGCCTGATTTGCCAAGCGACCAAGTTTTTAAAGACTGGTTAGCCGTTCGTAAACAGAAAAAAGCCAAGTTAACCCAAACCGCAGTTAATCGCCTGGCACCGCATTTGATTAAAGCCGTTGCTGCTGGTTGTTCGGTTGATGATGTTTTTGAGTTGTGCGCTTCACGTTGCTGGATTGGGTTTGAGTTCGATTGGTTAGTTAACGCTGGCTTGATTGCTAAGCAGGCGGTTAAGGCCGATTGGGGTAACTCAGTTTTTGACCCAGAGGATCCATTGATATGAAGTCTCTTCAAAACGTTATTAATTCAACTCAAGTCGGTCTGCCTGTAAACGAACGTGTTAGTAAGCAGCCGTCGGCTATGGATATGGCCATTGTTGACAGTGTGTTTGCTAAGTTGCGTGTTTTGTTTCCTGTTGGGGCGCCAAAGTCTGATGACGAAGTGGTGCACAAGAGCGAATGGCTTAAGACATTGGCAATGCAAGGCGTTAGAAGCAAAGAACAAGTGCAAATGGGCTTAAACAGAGCAAGACGTGAGCAGGGTGATCGCCAGTTTTGGCCTACACCTCGCCAGTTTGCTTTGTGGTGTCAGCCAACTGCTTGTGATTATGGTTTGCCTGATTTGGACTCTGCTTATCGTGAAGCTAAAAAGTATTATCACAATTTTGAAGGGCATGATTGGAGTCATGACGTTGTTGGCTTAGCTGTGCGTGAATGTGGCACCTGGTTGTTTGCTACCGGTATCGAAAAAGACGTATTAACCATGTTTACCCGCCAATACGAGATTTTATGTCGTAAATACGGCAATGGTGAGTTGGTTGATGTTGAGTTACCTAAAGCGTTACCGACTCGTGCTACCCGCAGAATTGAACCCGCAGAGGGTAAGGCGTTAGTTGCAAAGTTTAGACGTCAGCTTGGTTTAAGGAGTGCTAACGATGAATAACCAAATTAGAAAACCGTTAACCCAGAAAGAGCGCTTATGCCGGATTTTAAGTGGTAATCGTTTTTTGACTTTGTATGAAATCCAACAGCAGTGTTTTGACCAGTTTGGTGTGCGCGATAGCGAAACCGCGTTAAGTGCCCGTTGGCGCGAGTTGCCTGTGTCGGTTAGGCAAAAGCGCCGCCGTGATAAGTGTTCTGCTTGGGAATACAGGTTGGTAGCATGATTATGGCAAAGGCTGCATCTGGTGTTGAGGTTGGCAAGTTAAATGATGCGGCGTTACGTCGTTGGTTACGCGCTGGTGTGATCCGTGATTATCGTGATCCGCAGTTTCCTGAAATTCGTTTACGTGCTGCAGCTGGACGAACGCGAGCGAGTGTTCATTTGGTATTGAATGAAAACGGTAAGACTGTTTGGCAAAAGGTGGGTACTTGGCCAAACATGTGCATTAAGACTTTGTGTGCTGATTTACCGGTGATGTTGGCTAAACGCAATGTGGGCGGCATGGTAACGGGCCAGTTTGATTCGGTCGGTAGTTTGCTTGAGTGGTACCAGGAACATATTGCCAATAACACGACTTATAGCAAGAGCTGGCGCAGCAATATCAAGTCGATGATCAAGTGTCACCTATTGCCTCGTTTGGCTGATGTTCGTTTGCATGATGTGAGTTTTATTGCGGTTGACGGCATTTTGGTTAAACCGATGTTGGTTGATGGGTTTGCACCTAAGTACATTCGTGAAGTGGTGAATAAGCTGAAATCGGTGTTTGCTGCGGCTTCAAAGCTTCGTTTGATTAACGTTAATCCGTTAGCCGGTTACCGGGTGACTTACTCCATCAAAGTGAATGAAGCCATGGATACGCGCCTGTTTGAGTCGGATTTGGCCGAATTATTTACTCGCTTAGGTGATGTTGTGATGCCGGTAAAGATGTTGTTTGTGTTGATGATGATGTTTGGCACTCGCATTAACGAAACTCGATTAGTTCGATGGGAACACTTTGCAGGTGATTATTGGGTTATTCCTGCCAGTAATGCCAAGAACAAAGAAGAGCATCGTATACCTATGACTGATTCTGCTAAGGCACTCATTCAGCATTATAAATGTTGGCAGCTTAAGCATGTTGGCAAACGGGCTTATTTGTTCCCTGGCAATGTTGGCGCTATTTCCATTCGTTCTGCGCATGATTGGCATACTCAAATCCGCTTTAAACATTTCACTAGTCACGATTTACGTCGTTTATTCAGGACCATTGTTGCTGACTTGGGAGTCGATACGATGATTGGTGAACGATTGCTTAATCATGCTTTACCAGTGTTGTTGCGTAGGTACGTTAAATCAACGTTGGATAAGGGTATGAGCTTAGCGTTAGAGCAGTACCATCAATATTTAATTTACCGTGGGTTTTCTTCTGTTGCGCCCGAGATATTGCCTAGATCACCTGCTGATGTTGAGAACGGTCAAACCAAGACTGCGAGTGGGTGGGTGTGATGATCACCGCATCATTATTAGTAGAATATGCAGTTAAGGTATTTTGGGGGCGAAATGGCATTACGCGGGTTTGATTTTTTAAGGACAGGCAGAGAATTACGCGGCCTTACCCAGACCGAAGTTGCCGAGGTTTACGGGGTAAGCGAACGAACTTATCGACGTTGGGAACTGGGTGATGTGAGAGTGCCGTTCGATGATGTTTCGGCGATATGCGACCAGGTGTTTAAGTTACGGATTGATGATATTAGGGCGGTGATTAATGGTGAAGATTAACGTGCAGCAGCTGCAACACCAACAAGTGACGTTGAATATGAAGGCGTTACGGTTTGGGTTAAAGCGTTGGGGTAACTATTGGGCCCATCAAGAACAAGGGCAAGGGTTCGCAAGCCGAAGCCAGTGCGACAAGTTAGGCGAAGTGATTGTTTATGGTAATGCTGGTATTGGTGAGGTTACGCCCCCGCGTGAAGTTAGACAGTTTGATGTGATGATTGAGCGGTTAACACCGCAATGTATACGGGCCATTAGAGCGCACTACATCTGCAAAGGGCAGTGGGCATTGGTGGGATTCGATAGTAAGAAGTCCTATGTGTATTGGTTGAGAAGGGCAGAGATAGGGTTGGTGGGAAAGTAACGCTTTCAAATAGCAGTAATTCGTATATTGATACTGTTTAAACGCGCAAGCCCAGTTTGTTTTGTATGAAACTAATTTTTAGCTTTGTATCAAAGATATAGCAGGTGTAGGATGATTATTGAACAATGGTTTGCGTGGCCTACTTTATTGTGTGAGAGTTTTAAATTCGTGTATGTTCTGTAGTCTGTGTCGTAAATATTAATTCTAATATTATTAAAATAATTTTCTAGGAAGTTTATGGATAAGCGTTATCAAGTTTTTGTTAGTTCTACCTATGTTGATCTTCAGGATGAAAGGCAAAGAGTCCTGCAAACGCTAATGGAAATGGACTGCATTCCTGCTGGCATGGAGCTTTTCCCTGCCACAGATGAAGAACAGTGGGAATTTATAAAAAGAATAATTGATGACTGTGATTATTACTTACTGATAATTGGTGGTCGGTATGGTTCGACAGATGACGATGGACTAAGTTACACGGAAAAAGAATTCGACTATGCTGTTAGCAAGGGAATAAAAGTAATCGCACTGCTGCATAAAAATCCAGAAGACTTGCCAAGATCAAAATCAGAAGTAGAAGGAGACAAATATCAAAAGCTTCAAGATTTCAGAGCAAAGGTATGTAACGGTCGGCTAATTCGCTATTGGGAAAATTCTACACAGTTGCCTGGAGAAGTTTCACTTAGTTTAAATAAATCAATGAAAATGTTTCCAGCTGTAGGTTGGGTGCGGGCGGACTCAACAGCTTCTCCTGAACTATTAGTTGAAATTAATGAGTTAAGAAAAGAAAATAATAATTTAAGAACTCAATTAGATGAATTAAATGAAGTATCAGTCATGCCAGTTACTGAATTAGCTGATTTTGATAGTAAAATCATGTTAAAAGGCGATTATTGCCTATATGATCGCAACTTTAGTGGTAATGGAAGTTATGTAGAATGGACTAAAGAAACTACTTGGGAGGATCTTTTTAAAACTATTTCACCATTGTTAAGCGATGTTTCTTATGATACTTCAGTAAACCAGTTTATTGCTTCACATTACAGTGGAGCTAATACGAAAGATCTTCATGTCTCTAGCATATTGGTTGATACTCAGATTTTATATACTATTAGAATCCAATTTATTGCTTTAAATTTAATAACAGTCAATAACGATGATTTCGGGATTAAGTGGGAATTGACTGATGTTGGAAATAGAAAAATGTTGGAATCTAGAGTGGTTAGGTCTGATAAGTAAGGTTAATTGAAAATTTTTCCAATAAATATCTGACTTGTGTTAGTAGATCATAAAATATAATTAAATAATATATGCTGTTTAATATGGCACTAAAAAACTCGGTGGGATTCATGACTAATCAAGAGAAAGAGTTACTCAAATGGCCAGAGTCACTGCCCCCTCCGGTTCAAGTGACGCGTCTCCCAAAAGAAATACCACTTCACCATATAGATTTAATTCACGATCAAGATATTAATAATGTACTTCATGCATTATATTTTTTTTCAGAAGATAAATATTTCTTTTACTATGAGTATAGTAACTCGAAAGTTCCAGAAGGTTTTAGCCTCGAAAAGCTTAAATTAAATGGCATCGACACTAAAAAATATGAAAACTTTTATTATCGCCGACCTTGGGATGATGAAAAACCTGAAAAATATAACTATCAGCAATTTACGCCAGCAAATATTGAATACACATGGCAACAAGATATAGTCAATAAAGGCCCAATGTATGGCAGGGTTCAGTTAGAGCTATTTGAGTGGAAAAGAAAAAGTATAGATGTAGATCAAATATCCGAGGCGACTAAGGATACTAACCCACTAATTTTACAGCCGAATATGGCTGGTATAGGTGTGGATTTATACAAGCTGGTTAGGTGGGTAAAAAATAGGTTTTCAAAATAATATATGAGTAATAATCCTAAAAGAGACAATAAAACAAAGGTTTTTGCAGAAGAAATATCAAAAATTCTTCTTAGTATGTTCCCTTTTGTTCCAGGTAAAGACATTTATGATTTGATACTTGATCTATCTAAGTCACGTAAATCTCTGGATGTGAAAGTTAAAAAAGCTTATGAGTCATTACAGGAGACTTCAGCTCTGATATCTGAGCTTGAAGATGGTCTAAAAGAACGTGTAGATAAAGTTGAAAAGTTAAAAGGCGAGTACGATAGGTACTCTGCGCTGGCTAATGTGGAAGAAGATAAAGCAAGAGCATTACTTGCACAACTAGAGCTTACAATAGTTAAAGGTCAACCCAAAGAACGGCTGATTAGCTTACTTATAAGTATAATGGCAGGTATTTTTGTATTTATTTTAGGCGTTTTTGCTAGCCCGTATGTAAGTAAATGGCTAGGGATTGGTGTTACGTCCTAATACCAAAAGTATAAAGACAGCTTATATATTTAATATCAACAGTTTAGTTTTAATTGTGAAGAATGTTCTGACTATGCTTATAATGAAAGCTGATTAATTTTTATAATGGGTCCTTCTGGCTCTATTCACTGCGGGGGAGGACAAGCGCAGTGCTTCACTACATATGAAAAATTTAGTGGGTTGTGTTGTTGTTTTATCTACCCTACTTAATCTAATCAATTTAACTGCAGTGTTAAGTGTCATTAAGAGATTGAATAATATTTATTTATACTGTTTTTTCAGCCGTAATTTCTGTTACTTTTTTTGATCGCCTGAAACCTCAACTTTGATCACCTAGATCTTTCTTTTCAAATTTCTGTTTTGGTGCTATCAATACTGAAGTGAGTGAATAATGCATACCTGTACTTGGATAGATAAATTTGTAAGGGATTACTATGAATAAAATAATTGAACTATATGGCGTTGAATCAAGTTCTCCTACGCTAAATGCTGAGAAACTTGTTAAAGAAAAACTTAATAGTGTTGGTGGTTACCCAGAGAAGTTCGATTTGAAAATATATATGGAGGATGGGCTGCTTTGTTGGGACTATGATCGCTCTGTTGAGATATCTTTTGAGCAAGAAAAAGTGTTAGTCGAGATTGTAAATTCTGTTTGTAAGTCACTTAACAGATAATAAAAACTGAAGGTGTAGTTTTTATGAAGTATGTACTCATAGTTATTTTAGGGATTCTTATTACTTTTCAGGCTGAAGCAAAGAATTGTAAAAAGGGCCAGTCATGCGGAAACTCATGTATATCTTGGAATAAGATTTGTCGGATTGGTAGTAGAGCTGTTACCACTTCGGCCTCTAAACAATATGCAGAACTGCCTGAGCAGGTTCATAGTGTAGCCAGTATTAAAAGTAGTCAGCGTATCAATTTACAAGAAAAAGACGATGTTGTTTATTCCTGTGACACTAGTTGGAATAGTATTATTGAAAGATTCCTTGAGTCTAGAAAGCTCGATGATGTTGTTGATAATGCCGTAAGTAATGTGAGGCTTAGGTATTACTCAAAAGGTCAGGATTTCACTAAAGAAAGAGAAACTGAAGTAAGGTACTCATACTATAAATTGTTTCAAGATCCGTCTTTTAATAAGGATTTTATATTAGCGGTAAGGCAAGACCCTGAACAGGTTAAAAGTGGTTTTATGCCAGAATGTATTAAACAATCTAAAGAACTAATAAATGCATCTTTAGGCTCACTTAACCGATAACTTTTTATTAAATTGTCTAGAGATTTAGCGCCACATACCACGGAACTGCAAAAAGACAAAGGCCACATATGGCCTGTTTAACGCCCTAAAAAAGGGGTATATTTAGATATGCTTGATACTTTTACGTAACTTGCTTTACTTCCTCTCTCGTTATACCCCCGCCGTTGGGCTCCTGTATTGGAGCCCATTTTTTTGCATGTTATTTGGTGAACACATGATCCGTTCAAAGGTTTATATCGCTGGGCCAATGTCTGGTTTGCCAGATTGCAATCGCCCTGCGTTTGACTTGGCAGCGCAAGTGCAAAAGTCGTTAACGCATATTGTGCTTAACCCTGCCACGTTGCCTGTTGGTTTATCTGAACCTGAATACATGCAGATTGGATTAACCATGTTGATGTGTGCCGACATGATTTATCTATTAGACGGTTGGGAGCAATCACACGGGGCAAGGGCTGAACATGCATTGGCGCAAAAGCTTGGCTTACACATTGTTTACCAGGAGGGCATTGATCATGAAATAGCATTAATTGGTTTGGTGGGTGAAGAATACTTCTAGCCGCCAGCGTGAATGCTCGCACGTTTAATCACATTGAGCAGTTCGCTTTACAACATAGTCAGCGGAAGGTGGCCGCGCTTTCACGTAAGTGATAACGGCATGACGTAGTTTGGGTTTGCGCCCCGTTAATGTATCAATAGCTATCATCATACGAGTTTTCTTTTAACCCAAAGCCTTTTAGGTTTCGGAGTATTTAGCCATGGCTAATCGAATAAAAGTGGCTGGGTTAAGTTTATCGGCCGTTGCGTTTATTACTCTCATTGTGTCAGAGGGTTTTTCACCTACTGCCACGGTGCCGGTTAAAGGTGATCGGCCTACCGTTGGGTTTGGTTCTACTTACCACAAAGACGGAAGTGCAGTAAAAATGGGTGAAACCATTTCGCCAGTTAACGGCTTGCAAACTGCACAGGCCCACATATCAAAAGACGAAGTTCGTTTTCGTCAAAGCTTATTGAGTGTTGAGCTTACCCAAGCTGAATACGATCTCTATATCGACTGGGTTTATCAATACGGTATTGGCCGTTGGTTAGCGTCACCTATGCGCCAGCGCTTAATTGATGGCGAATATCGGCAAGCATGTGATGCGTTGCTGTTACCCCAATACCGAACCGTTGCGGGTTATGACTGCTCAACAGCTGGTAACAAACGATGTTATGGCGTTTGGGTTCGCGCACAAGACCGACACAGGCGATGTGTTGACTCACTTCACTAATCATAAAGGGGATGTATGTTTAATGACTTAAAAACCACAGTGCTGTTATGCATTATGTTGATTATGGCCACGTTGTTAGGTGTTGGCGCATTGGGTATGAACTCACTTAAAGCCAAGAATAAAACGTTAAGCCATGACTTACTGCAATCGCAAGTGAGTGTTGAAGCGCTATTAAGCAGCAACGACAACCAAGCCGAACGTATCAAAACGCTTGAGCGTGATTACCGCGTGATAACCGAACTCAATGCAACGCATCGAAAACAGGTTATCGATTTACAAGCAACACATGAAAGCCGTATTGCTAAGGCCAATCTCATTAAGGACTCAACCGATGAACCTACTAAAGATTGGGCTAATGCTTTGTTGCCTACTGATGCTTTGCAGCTGCTCAAGCCAACCGATTGTAAAAGTGGTGACCCAAACCCAAACGGTGTATGTGTTGCCGCCGCCGGATTGGTTAGTGCAATGCAGCACCCCTGATTTTGTTGGTACCACTAATATTGATTTACTTAAGCACTCACTTACTCAAACTAATGCGCTAGCGACTTGTAATGCAAACATGCTGCGCCTACAACAATGGCGGTTACAGCATGAGCATAACGACTGAGTTAAGTGCAAAAATCACGTCGGTTGTCTCGTACCTAGCCTCACTTTTAACGGCACTTGGCAGCTATGTGAACAATATGGATATTGGCGTTTTAGTGGGTGGCGGCTGTGCCATTTTTACTGCATTGATTAACTGGTTTTATCAAGCCAGAAAAAAAGAACGCGCTGCACGTAAAAGTGAACGTGATGAAAAGATAGCAAAAATACTAGAAGAAAATGCCAGGTTAAATCAGCAGTTATTACTTAGGCAGTTGCAACACATTGAAGAAGAACGCTGTAGCCATGTGATTGAAGATATTGAGGCCGACCCAAAATGAACGCATTCAAACCCGCATTTCGTCCAGCGATACGGCCAGCTATAACGTCAATTTTTGGTGTTTATGGCGGTGGTTTGAACCCGATAACTCCACTAAACAGGTTTTTGCTTGGTATGAGTGGTAACAACATAATTTCAACACCATCTGAAATTGCAGTGTTAGCTGGTCAGTCCATATCTGTTTACGTTAGAAATTTAGACACGTCAGCGCCAAGATGTTTTCAATCTGGCACAACTACACCTAGGACGTATGGATATATTGCTAGTGGTAATGTTTTCTGTCCAGAAGCTTACAAGATTACAGTTGATGATTTTGAAACTAATGTATTACCTAGCGATGGTAACATACATAAAATTACAACCTACTTTAACAAAACGGTGTACCTAAATAGATTTGGTTTAAGCCACACTAATATTTTCGGGTTTAACGGTGATATTGCAGGCATTACCATGCCAAGTGGTGAGACTTTTGACTTAACAGATAATGCTGCCACGCTTGTTGGTTCGGTAGGCTCAACAATGGCACTTACAGGTGGCACTTGGAAACCTGCTGTTTTTACTGGTGACCAGTGGACTGTTGCGGCTGTAGACTTCTTTAAGATTAATTATAATGTTCTTAACGAATATTTAATGCATCCTGTTTGCGGTCAATCAAATGGCGCAGGCTCGACAAACGTTGTATCGACAGCGGCCTACTACTTAGGTCAAGCGTTTAGATATCTAACAGGTAATAATCCACCGTTTGTTATACAGAAAGAATACCTGACTGAAACAGTGTCTACCGCAATGGCTAGTGAAGTTATAAAAACTGCCCGTGGTAACGGATTTAGTTCAAATCAGGTATTTCATGTTGCAGAAAATCATGCTGTTGGCGGTAGAAATTATGCTGCTATTAAAAAAGGTGGTACCGAGCCATTAGCTTACGCCAAGTTCATAACAGAGTTAACGGCCATAAACGCTGTAAAGCCTGTAACGATTAAAGCGTTTCATTTGGTACATGGTGAGGCAGACCTTGTTGACCCGTGGATTGCGTACAGAGATAACTTAATTCAGTTCTTAACTGATTACACTACTGACTATAAATCAATAACAGGCAAGACTAACGACCCTGTTATGTTCGTCAGTCAGATATCTAGCCAGCAAGTTTATCAGACAGCAGCTAACGTAAACTTAATGCTATCACCACTAGCGTTGCTTGATGTATGCCGTGTATCACCAAAGCATTATAGTGTTGGGCCTCAGTATTGGTGCGAAACTAACAAAGGTACTGACTATTACCATTTAAGTGGTCGCGACCAAGTGATAAGTGGTGAGTATAGAACAAAGGCTTATCACAAAGTCGTTACTCTAAATAATCCAAACGCTGTGACGGCAACAATACCATTATCAGCAACGGTTATAGGTAACACTGTTGAAGTTGTGTTTGATGTCCCATTACCACCGCTTAAATTCGACACTAGCGGTTATATACCTGCTATTGCCAATAATGGTTTTGTTTATTCAGACTCAGCAGGGCGCACCATTACAAGCGTGGCTATTTCTGGTAACGACAAATTAATAATCACATTGTCAGGTATTGCGGGGGCTAATCCTGATTTGCAATATGCTTACGCAAACGGAACCAACGGAATTAATGGCACTGATGGCGGCCCTCGTGGCACGTTATGTGATAGCGACGAATCAACCAGTATTAGATATCCAACTTATGTGATGCGTAACTATTCGCTTGCATTTAGATTTGGAGCGGGTTACTTACCATTCAGTTAAGTAAAGTATTCACCTTAGAAGAAACCACCACCCCATAACACCCGCACTCCACCCAAGGAATTCACATGATTTACAGCCAAAATTTAACGGTGACTACGTCGGCCGTGGCCGTTACGCGCCCAGGTGTTATGAAACAGTGTAAACAACACCAGCTTATATTTAGCGGTGACAACATATCACTCACTTACACCATTAACGGTACTGACTTTACTCAAGCAGCTCTTGAAGCCGGCAGCCATAACATTGAACTTGGCAACATTGAAAAATTTACACTAACCAGCGCAGGCACTAGCACCGCGATTATTCAAGGCTACTAACCCGCAAACAATAGGCATTTTATGGCACGTATTCCTACACCCGAAGCCGAGCCAGTGCTACTGAACAAAACCGACCTTTGCAAAAGTTTGGGTATTAGTACCCAAGCGTTCGATAAGTGGGATGTGCCGTTTACCAACAAAAAAGGCCGTGAGTGTTTATACACCATGGCCGATGTGGTGGGTAACCGAGTCGCCAACGAGCGCAAAAAACATCTAAGCAATCCAGCGCCCGATGATAACGACAAGCCCAATATTGATTATGAACGTTGGCGCTTAACCAAAGGGCAAGCCGACGGCCAAGAGCTTAAAAACGAAAAAGACCGCAAAGAAGTGGTCGAGGTCGCATTTTGCTCATTTTTACTGAGCCGTATCGCTGCGCAAATATCGCCAGTGCTGGACCAAATACACATTCGTGTAAAACGTAAATTCCCTGACATGCCAGAACGCACCATAGACGCTATTCGCGCCGAAGTAATTAAAAGCCAAAACACCGCCGCTGAACTGGCCAACGGCATTGAGGATTTATTGGATGAATATATCAGCAGCACAGATTAACAATCTGAAAGCCGCTGTATCTGCTGGTCTTAAATCGTTTTACCGTCCACCTGTTTTAACCTGTAGTGAATACGCCGACACCCATTTTTATATGTCGTCGGAATCGTCTTACACAGAAGGTAAATGGGAAAGCCTACCGTTTCAAATCGGCATATTAAATGCCATGGGTAACGACCAAATTACCACGCTGAACATCATGAAGTCAGCGCGTGTGGGTTACACCAAAATGCTCATGGCCAATGCTGGCTACAAGATAGAACACAAAAAACGTAACGTGCTGATATACCAGCCGCGTGACGGTGCCGCCAAAACGTTCATGAAAAAGCACGTTGAAACGGCAATACGCGACATGCCGATTTGGAAAGCCTTAGCGCCTTGGATTGGCCGCAAACACAAAGACAGTACATTAGAAGATAAGGTATTCAGCAACGGTAAAACCTTAATGGTTCGTGGTGGTACCGCAGCGGCTAACTACCGTGAAATTTCAACCGATGACGTTATTTACGATGAACTTGCAGGTTTTGACGAGTCAATCGAACACGAAGGTAACGCCACATCGTTAGGTGACACCCGTGTTGAACTGTCGATGTTTCCTAAATCGATTCGTGGATCTACCCCCAAAATTCTCGGTACCTGCCAAATTGAAAAGGCCTGTAGCGAAAGCCAATACCAATTTAGATTTAACTTACCGTGCCCGCACTGCGACGAACTGCAGCATTTAAAGTGGGGCGGTAAAACAGAACCCTTTGGTATTAAGTGGCAAGGTAGCGACCCAAGCACAGCGTATTATGTGTGCGAACACTGCGCCAGCTGCATTGAAAACAATCAACTGCACGACATGGAAGAACACCCCAGCGCGTTATGGATATGCGACAAAACTGGCGTGACTACCCCCGACTTTATTTCGTTTTTTGATAAAGACGGTAACGACTTTTTAACCCCCGAAAATATCTCGATTTATATCTGGTCGGCCTACAACACGCTTAACAGCTGGGCCAAGCTAGTCACAGAGTTTTACAAAGCCAAAGGCGACAAAGAAAAGCTGCAAACCTTTGTTAACACCAAATTAGGCCAGCCGTGGGACAACGACAACGGCGAACGCATCGAGTGGGAAGACTTAGGCCGCCGCCGCGAAATGTACCCCAACGGTAAAATGCCAGATTGGGTAGTGTATGTCACCGCGGGTGTCGATACCCAAGACGACCGATACGAAGGCCGTGTTTGGGGTTGGGGCGCAGGTAAAGAATGCGCCTTAATCGATAGGTTTATTGTGTATGGCGACCCAGCCAGCCAGGTGTTACTCGATAAAGTGACACTGCGATTAAACCAAAGTTACCCCCGCAACGACGGCATAGTGCTTAACATTGGCACAACGTGTTGGGATTCGGGCGGTCACTATACCGATACCGTTTACTCAATGAGTAAAAAGCTCGGGTTGTTCCGTGTGGTACCTATTAGGGGCGCCAATATGTATGGCAAGCCGATCGCCAATTTCCCCCGTAAGCGAACGAACAAAGGCGTTTATTTAACCGAGGTCGGTACCGACAACGCCAAAGAGTTGATCATGTCTATGATGCGTGCTCAACCCAGTGTTGATAAGCGTACACCTGGTGCAATTCATTTGCCCCTAAACGACAGTATTTGTGACGACACCGAACTGCAACAGTTAACGTCTGAACGAAAAATGCCAACAAGGCGTGACGGCCGCATTGTGCACCGCTGGGACGCAGGCGGCAGACGTAACGAAGCACTCGACTGTTTTGTGTATGCCTTGGCTGCGCTGTATATCGCCATTGACCGTTTCGGCATTAATCTCGAATCGCTCAGTAAAGTGATAACCAATAAAGACGAAAACCCATCATCAACCGATGAATCCCCTAAACCTAAAAAACCGAAAAAGAGCCAAGCCAATAACTGGCTAAATGGTGGATCGGCAAAATCAGGAGGCTGGCTGTAATGTCAAAGCAACAAGCGACAGACATGATCGCGCTGTATATCGAAGCCGAAAAAGATGTACTAGCGGGTAAGTCCGTGAGTATCAACGGCAAGATGATGAGTACAGAAGACCTAGAACAAATTCGCAAAGGCCGCATTGAATGGCAGCGCACCCTAAGCATGTACACCCGTCCGCGGGGTACCACACTCGCCCGATTTAATTAGGAAACAATATGGATAACCAACATAAAAAAATCAAAGGCTATCGCGATTTAAGCCAGCAAGAAATTGATTTGATGAACCGAATTAAAGCGCATGGTGAAAAGACAAAAGAATTGATAAAGGAGTTACGCACTTTGCGTGGCCATGAGTATCAAGATTATTGTCAAAATCATGGTACCGACCTCTCACCAGCTCAGATGCATGAGTCAGTTCGGTGCTTAGATGTAGCGCAAGAAAAACTTCAAACAGGTCAGATGTGGTTTGTTCGTGCAGTGGCTTTACCTGACTCATTTTAAAAGAGGCACAGCATGAGCATTATTAACGATGCACTATCGTACATAGCCCCCCGCTGGGCACTTAATCGTGAAGCGGCCGCAATGAGTTATCGCAACCTTAAAGGTTACGAGGCGGCCAACCCAAGCCGAACCCACAAAGCCAATAAAGAAGGCCGTGGTGCCAACCAAGCAGTATTTGCTGCAGGCAAAAGCTTGCGTGAACAAGCGCGATGGTTAGACGAAAATCACGACCTCAGTATTGGCATTTTAGACCGCATGGAAGAACGGGTAATTGGTGCGCAAGGCATTGTGGTTGAACCACAGCCCCGCAGTATTAGTGGTGAAATCCTCGACGAACTCGCTAATGAAATACAACGCCGTTTTGCAACATGGTCATTAAAGCCAGACGTAACAGGGCGCTACACTCGGCCAGAGCTTGAACGTTTAGTGTTACGTACCGCATTGCGTGATGGTGAAGTATTCGGCCAGCAAGTGCGTGGCAAGGTGGCTAAGTTTGGTCACCCAAACCCGCAAGGCACGCAATACAGCATTGAAGCATTAGAACCTGATTACATTCCGTTTGAACTTAACGATGTATCAACTCGTGTTCGCCAGGGGTTAGAGGTTAACGGATGGGGGCAGGTGGTTAATTACCATGTGTTGCTTGATCACCCGTCTGACCAAATTGGCTTTCGCTACAAAACTAAAACCGTACCAGCCAGTAATATGCTGCACCTTGGCATGTTTAAGCGGTTGCACCAGCTGCGCGGTATCAGCATTTTTCACGGTATTTTAACGCGCCTTGGCGACATTAAAGACTATGAAGAATCTGAACGAGTAGCCGCCCGTATTGCTGCCGCCTTAGCGTTTTACATTAAACGCGGTGACGCCAGTATGTTTATGCCAGAACAGGGCGAAAGCCTCAGCCGTGAAATTAACATAGCACCTGGGATGACGTTCGACGACCTCGCACCGGGTGAAGATGTCGGCATGATTGAGTCTAATCGACCCAACGTGCACTTAGTCGATTTTCGTAACGGCCAGTTAAAAGCCTGTGCTGCAGGTTCCCGCGGCAGTTACTCGAGCATTGCCCGTGACTATAAAGGCAGCTACTCAAGCCAACGCCAAGAGTTGGTAGAGCAAGACGAATCGAACCGCATTATGCAGCAATGGTTTTGTGCCGGTTGGGCGCGGCCTGCGTTTCGTAACTGGTTGCAAATGGAATTGATGAACAAGCAAGACCCATTAACTTTACCGCCAGACCTAGACCAACGCACCTTGTTTGATTCTGTGTATTACGGTCCAACAATGCCATGGATTGACCCCCGTAAAGAAGCCCAAGGTTGGGAAATGATGATAGCCGGTAATGTCGCCTCTGAGGCTGATTGGACCCGTGCCCGAGGCCGTAACCCAAGCGAAGTTAAACGACAACGTCAACGTGAGGTGAAGTTTAACCGCGACAACGACATGGTCACGGGTAACGACCCAGAGCCACAAAACGGAGTAACCCCAAGTGAAAAAGACACATCTAAGTCTAGCAGTGGCGGCCGCAATGGTGTTCGCACCACAAGCAAGCCTGACCCTGACACCGACCAATAAGCCCGATAAAAGCTGGTATAGCTTAAAGGCGCAAAACGGTAATGCCGAATTAATGATTTATGACGAAATTGGTGGCTGGGGCATTAGTGCCCGTCAGTTCGCCAGTGACTTACAAGCATTAGGCAAAATCGGCACCTTAACGGCACGCATTCATTCACCTGGTGGTGATGTGTTTGAAGGCATGGCGATTTACAACATGATCAAAGGTCACCCAGCGCACAAGGTTTGCCATATTGACGGCCTTGCTGCATCAATGGCCAGTGTGATTGCCATGGCTTTTGATGAAGTCATCATGCCCGAAAACGCCATGATGATGGTGCATAAACCATGGGGCGGCACATTAGGTGACGCAGACGATATGCGCAAATATGCCGACTTACTTGATAAAGTCGAAAGTAACTTAGTTGGTGCTTATCAACAAAAAACAGGTTTACCAGAAGCCGAGCTACATACGCTTTTGGCAGCTGAAACATGGCTAACTGGCCGCGAAGCGGTTGAAAAAGGTTTCGCCAACACCCTCACTGAACCGCTTCAAATGGCGGCTTCGCTCACATCTAAAAGACTCAAGGACTTTACTAATATGCCTGAAGCTCTAAAAAACCTGTTTGCACCACAGGGTAATGTACCTGGTGTAACTAATCCTCCAGCAGCCCCAGCCGCATCGGTACCAGCACCAACTGCACCGTCGCAAGCTGATATTCAAGCTGCTGCTATTGTATTTAACACTGAGCGTATTACCGGTATTAACGCCGCGTTCGCTACGTTCCCGCAATTAGCTGAACTTAAAAACAGCTGTATTGCCGATGCAAGCGTTAATGCAGACAAAGCCAAAGACATGATTTTGGCTAAGTTGGGCGAAGGTACTGGTCCATTAGCTGCTCAGCCTAACAGTGTGATCATTCATGCTGGTAACGGTAACTTGGTGAGCGATTCAATTCGTGCACATCTTATGTCTCGTTCAGGCCATGAAGCAGCACAGAAAGACAATGGTTATTCTACGTACAACTTAAAAGAACTTGCTCGTGCCTCACTTGCTGATCGTGGTATCGGTGTTGCGGGATTAAACCAAATGCAAATGGTGGGGTTAGCGTTTACCCATAGTTCATCTGACTTTGGCAACATCTTGTTAGATGTAGCGAATAAGTCGGTGTTAAAGGGTTGGGAAAACGCGCAAGAAACGTTTGAGCGATTCACTCGCAAAGGTCAGTTGAGTGATTTTAAAGTGTCTAAACGTGTCGGCCTTGAAGAGTTCCGCAGCTTACGCCAAGTACGCGAAGGTGCTGAATATAAGTATGTCACTTTGGGTGATAACGGTGCTGATATTGCATTGGCTACCTACGGTGAAATTTTCTCTATTACTCGCCAGGCAATCATTAACGATGACATGAATATGTTGTCGATGATCCCTATGAAAATGGGTGCAGCGGCTAAAGCCACTATTGGTGATTTAGTATTTGCCATTTTAACGGGCAATCCGAAAATGGCAGATGGCAAAACGCTATTCCACAACGATCACGGCAACTTAGGCTCTGGTGCGCCAAGTGCTGAGACATTAGGTGTGTTGGCTGAATTGATGGAAAGCCAAGTGTCTGGTGGTAAAAATCCTCGTGCATTGAACATTATGCCTGAATTTGTATTATGTCCGCCAAATCTAAAGCGCACATTAACTCAGATCATCAAGTCAAGTTCGGTTAAAGGTGCTGATGTCAATTCAGGCATTGCTAACCCAATTCAAGACTTTGCTGAAGTTATTTCAGAAGCTCGTCTGAAAGCAAATAGCGACAAAGCATATTATCTAGCTGCTGGCCAAGGCAATGACACGATTGAAGTGGCATACCTTGATGGTATCGACACGCCTTACATTGAACAGCAACAAGGTTTCACCATTGACGGTGTTGCAACCAAAGTGCGTATTGATGCCGGTGTAGCACCACTTGATCACCGTGGCTTGGTTAAATCAACAGGCGTATAACGTAAACAAAAAGGCCGCTGCCATTTAGCTAGCGGCCTTTTTAATGTCCGGCTTTTAATAATCAGCAATTCTTATCGGGAATGAATCATGAAAAATTGTGTATCAGATGGTAATACCATCGATTTTATCGCTACAGCCCTAGTGGCCAGTGGTGCGCCAGTATTGTTGGGTAAAGTGGTTGCCGTGTCGCTTGGCAATGTTGCTATTGGTGACGTTGGTGTGGGTGCAACTGAAGGTGTGTATGAATTACCTAAAGTGACTGCTGACGACATCACTCAAGGTGGCCAAGTGTATATCAAGGCTGACGGCATGATCACATCAACCGCATCGGGTAATACATTAGCAGGTAAAGCATGGGCCGATGCTGCTAATCCGAGTGATAGCGTGTGGGTGAAAGTTAATGCCTAGTTTGGCATCGGTATTTGCTGACCGAGTAAATGCCAAAATAGCGCGGGTGTTTCAGCGTTTGGCTGACCCGTGCGAGTTTGCCCCAATGGATGGGGCAACGCCTTACACCCGCTTGGTGTCGTTAGATGATAACGGTAGCGAAATTGCCGCATCCTCTAATGAGTATGTGCCCGAGTTAATCATGCGTGCTGAGTTCTTACTCACCGAGGGTGATGTTAATTCCGGTGATGTATTCACCATTAACGGTGCAGAGTGCCGGTTAACGCAACGGGTTAGCACCGATTCAGTGTGTGTGACCTATGTGTATTTACAAATGTAGGTGTTGTTATGGCATTAACAATAACAGGCTTCGATGCAGTTGATCGCGAGCTTAAACGCATGCGGGCAGCGCAATCACCTGCAATTAATAGTGCCATAGATGATGCGGCTAAATTTGGTAATCAGCTTGCTGTAGATGGAATATTCAGCAAATACGGCTTTAAGTCTAAGTCGTATGTTGAGCAATATTTCAGTGTCAGCATTAATCCTAAAACCCTAACTGCATCAATTAGCGCAAGGATGCGCCCCAGCACCTTAACCCGTTTTTCCAGCCCACGTTATAAAGTGGGTAAGCGGGCAGCAAGGGTTGCAGGTGGCTTTAGCATAAACGTTATTCGCAATAAGCCTGTGTGGTTTAGTGGTGCGTTTACTGTCATTGGCCGCAACGGTAATCAACTAATGTTCAGTCGCAAAAAGGGTGATAACTCTTGGCGTGAACTTAATGGACAAAAAGCGTTATACGGCCCTTCAGTGGCAGGCAGCTTTGGGTATATGCGTGACGATTTAGAGCCACCCATTATCGCCCATCTGCGTAAAAAATATGGCCAATCCGCTAAGTAGTTACATTCCTGTTTAGAGGTTCCCCATGATCCAAACCTTAATAGACCGACTCAAATTGGTTGACGGCGCGACTGTGCGCGAAGGCTTTTATGCCCAAGGGCTGGCAAAAGAACAACAGTTTATTTTTTTGCAGCCTTACACCGATTTGTTCGGTGCTAAAAACGGCATCAACCCTTACCGTGACGATCTCGCATTGCAAGTTGTTGCCGGTATCAACTTAAGCAAATCGACCACCCCCACAGCAGAGCTAATCAATTTAGTTCGCGACATTCGCAGCGCATTCTTTAAAGACGAACGTAATACCGAAAAACCGTCATGGCTACCCAAAGCTATTACGTTTAAAGAATCTGAGCCCTGTAAATACATCATGCCCGAAGCCCACGAAAAACATGGTCTGGCGGTCATCACTTTAACCCTAGTTCAAACCGTTAGATTTGGAGAAAAAATAACATGAGCGAAACAGTAGTAGAGAGTTATATCGGTTCGGGCATCGTGTATGTCAACGGCCGCGATGTGGGTAACGCCAGCGGCGTGAAAATTGCTATCGAGCAAGAAACCAAAGAGCAACCGAACTATCGCGGTGGTGGCGGTAACGCTGCTGAAATCACCGTGGTTAAATCGGTTAACTTATCGATGACACTTAACGACTTTAGCAATGCCAACTTAGCGTTAGCACTGCGCGGTAAAATCGATGTGCTAACGGCAGAATCTGTAACAGCAGAAGTCGTTATTGCCGTATTAGACGGTTTAGCTGACACAGCAAAAATGATTGATACCGAGATTGCAGTCGTGGTGACCGACACTGCTGGTACCACAACTTACGATGTGAACACCGATTACATTGTCAGTGCTGCGGGTATTCGTGCATTAAGATCTGGTGCCATTACGGCCGCTGAATCACTTAAAGTCACTTACACCAGTAAAGCCGGTAATGCGTTGCAAGCACTGGTTGAGTCTGGCGAAGAAGTGAAGGTAGTTGTTGACGGTATTAACGATGTAACCGGCAAGCCAAGCGTGCTTAAGTTTTACCGTTGGAAGCCTACCCCAACATCGGGCCTAGACTTAATAGGCGACGACTTCGGGTCATTCGACATCGAAGGCGGCGTACTTGCCGACAGCACTATTGTTGCCGCGGGTAAGTCTAAGTTCTTTGTGCGTAGCGCAGCGTAAAACGTTTTACCTCAACAACCCACAGCACTTTATTACTATTTGAGTGTTGTGGGTTTTTTATTTTGTTTTTAACGCTAATTTGGTGATGTATGAGTTTTAAAGACCAAGTCATTAACCTGATCATTCAGGGCAAAGATTTATTTTCCAGCGAAGCCAAAAAGTCTGAAAAGGCTGTTGCCGAGTTAGCGTCAGAAAGCGAAATTTTAAATGCCCGTTTAAAAGAGTTAGAAGATTTACAAGGTGCGGCTGACTCAATTGATGGTTTAACCGCATCAATCAGTAAAGGTGAAAAAGCCTATAAAGATAATTCAGTTGCTCTGGACAAACTGGTCACCGAACAAAAGGCAGCAGTTAAAGAATTAAAACAACTTGAGGCTGCTCAAAAGGCGGCTGAAGGTTCAACCAATCAACTTGAGCAAGAATACAATCAA
>TARA_R110002050_G_scaffold39093_3_pt1 | contig 36133 bp, 27 predicted proteins | sample TARA_R110002050 | Tara Oceans TARA_R110002050 (sample SAMEA4396988) | marine metagenome | biome: Polar Biome; feature: [DCM] deep chlorophyll maximum layer (ENVO:01000326); material: water (ENVO:00002006), including particulate matter (ENVO:01000060) such as... | depth 25 m
AAAAATGCCGAAGATTATTATGCGAAATCATCTTCTGGGCCTTTCTTTGAGCATGTACGCCGACCTCTACTCGTCATTCACAGCAAAGAAGATTCTCTATGTCCGCTTAAGTTTGCACCTCTCTCGATGATAGAGTCAAACCCAGATATTGATACTTTATTTACCGAGCAAGGCGGGCATGTTGGTTTTATGAGTGCCCAACCAGGTTGGCTAAATAGATGCATCTTAAAATGGCTAAAAGCATAAAACGATTCGTATCTTAAGAGTGTTATTTGAACTCACTCCAAAAAACACATCATGGTAATTATTATTGGCGCCGGTCCTATCGGCATTGCAACAGGCATTCAACTTCAACAGAAAAATATTCCCTTTCTAATTATTGAGAAAGGAAGTTTGGTCCACTCGCTGTTTCATTATCCAGTAAATATGACCTTCTTTTCTACCTCCGATCGCCTAGAAATTGGTAATGTTCCTTTTATCTCACACGGAGCAAAACCTACGCGAAGTGAAGCTTTAGAATATTATCGCCGAGTTACTGAGCATTATAAGTTACCTGTTCATTTGTACGAAGAAGTTCAATCTCTTACTGGCGAGGATGGCAATTTCACGGTTACCACCAATAAAGGAACCTACGAAGCTACAAAGATAGTAGTAGCTACTGGCTTTTATGGTACCGCCAATTTGATGAATGTTACTGGCGAAGATCTCCCTAAAGTGAAGCATTATTATAACGAGCCACATCCCTACGCTTGGCAAAAAGTATTGGTAGTTGGTGGTGGAAATTCCGCCGTTGATGTAGCTTTAGAATGCTTCCGTGTAAATGCTGAAGTAACTCTAGCTGTTAAGCACGACACCATTAAGCCGAAAGTAAAATATTGGGTGAAACCTGATATCGAAAACCGCATCAAAAACGAAGAAGTTAAGGCTTACTTTAACACCACTGTGAAAGAGATTCGTGAGCATGAGGTAGTGTTAAATACTCCGGAGGGCGAAGTAACTTTAGAGAACGATTTTGTGCTAGCAATGACGGGCTATCATCCTAATTTCGAGCTCATGGGAAAGCTGAATATTGAGCTATCTGATGACGAACAATGCATGCCTATTCATGAAGAACGTACATTAGAGACTAAGAAAAAAGGTGTTTATGTGGCTGGCGTTGTTTGCGGAGGGATGGATACAAGCCGATTGTTTATCGAAAACACGAGAGTTCATGCAGATCAAATTGCGGCACACATCGAAAAACACTGGACATAAAAAATGGGCAAGCGACCTATATCACGCCGCTACGACCAGATTACCGCTGCTGCATTCCTGCCCTGACGGAGTTCAAAGGGAGCTGACTGTATAGGACTTGCCCAAGACCCAAAGATAAGGCTATTAGCAGACAAGGTTCAAGTTTTATTCGCTAGAATTTTATTTAATCCTCTGATAAGTTTGCTCTGAAACTAGAGTTTCAAAATCATTTCTTATTCATCACAAAAACGCCATCCCAATCTTTGGTAGGTGGGAACTCCTGCATGTTCTTACAACGCTCTATAAAAATCCCAGATGGATTAATCGTATAATTTTCTAGCGGTAAAGACTTTTTGAAAAATTTCAGTGCGCGCTCCCAGTCTTGGTTAAAATAATGCGACATTCCTTCTTCATAAAGCCCAATACAATCATTCAAATTTTGGCTAGTATCATACTTTAAATCAGCCAATTCGTATACTTTTACAGGCAACGTCCTTCCTTTAACAATTATATTATCGAGTAGGCGAAATACGCAATCATCTCCAAATTTTTCCGCTTCAAGCTTTGTGGATTCTGTTACCATGGTATAAACTCCGTACTGCTTAGCACCGCTTTCACAACGTGCAGCAAGGTTTACATTATCGCCCATCATGGTATAGTTAAATCGACGACTAGAACCCATATTTCCTGTAACCATATCTCCAGTGTTCATTCCCATACGATGCTTCATATTGACAACAACATCTGGCCAGCCATCTTTTTTCCACTTTTTCCGGAGTTCCACTAACTCTTTCTGCATTAGCTGTGAGGTTACACACGCTCGTAATGCGTGATCATCCATTGGGAGTGGTGCTCCAAAAAAAGCGACGATTGCATCTCCAATATATTTATCCAGCGTACCATTTTTATCAGTTACAATGTTGGTCATTGCACTCAGATACTCATTAATTAAGGCTACTAATTGCTTCGCTTCAAGCTGTTCAGAAAAGGTAGAAAATGATTCTATATCACTGAAAAAAGCAGTCATATGTGTTTCTTCTCCACCCAACTGGGGTTCCGAACCTGATTCAATCATCTGATTTACTAGTGCAGGAGAAACATACGACGAGAACATCCCCTGAATTCTGTCTCTTTCATTCTCAACAATGAAATACTCATAGCCAATCGAGATTATTTGGCTTAATATAAACACCATTAGAACGGCTGTTAAGTTGAAAAATATCCCGAAAATCACAAATAATTTATAGGTAGCGTAAATATATCCACCCATCAAAATGGCCATAACTAAAGCGCCACGAACAGCGCCTATACTTCTATTTATAAAAATCATTACCAAAGCGATACCCATCATCATTAACAGTACCGACCAATTGCTTTGTATGGAAAGATAATTGCCGTCTAGAATAGTTTGGAGAGCATTTGCATGAATTTCAAAACCAGGACGAGGCAAGCTTTCACTAGAAAAAGGAGTAGGATAAAAGTCTTTAAGCAATGCCATTGTCGAGCCAACAATCACAATTTTGTCTTTAAAAACTCCATCGTATAATAATCCTGAACCCGTTTCGGGGTCATCAAAATAGTTAATCTCAAACGCTTCCGATTCCATAACGGTAGTGTAGGTCGGGTCGTCAATCACAAAATCGAGAGAATAACTTGGGAAATAAGCCTCTGGGCCGTAATAATTAATCAAAAACGAATTCCCTGAATTTTTAGGAATCTGAAAATCCCCAACACTAAAAAACTCACTTGAACTTGCAATAGGCTTATCCATAGCATTGCGCTCAACCCCTTCATAAATACGTAATGCCTCTAAACCTAGCATATAGTAAGGAGTGTCGTTGTGAGTCTGCCCAAATCGATAATTTCTCACAAAGCCGTCAATATCTGGTAAAACAGCAACCATCCCTACTCGGTTTTGGTTATAATCCTGCATTACCTTCTGAGGAAAAAGCTCTACTCTCTGCTCTCCTTTATTCGTGGTAACAATATTAATCTGCCCAGCAAGAACTACTCCACCATGGTTTTTAATTGCTTCCGCAAAAAGAGTGTCATTTCTTGGTGTGTAGATATCGGGTTGATCATAAATCACATCAAATAAAATGACTTTAGCCCCCGCTCTACTCAAATTATTGATTAGCCTTGCATAAATACTAGTTGGCCAAGGATATTTCTCTGGAATTTCGTCGTCTGCTTGCTGGCTCATTTCTACCAAAACGATGGGAGAATTTTCAATAGAAAGAGGCCCTCTCCACTCAAAAAGCTGATCTCTATAGTTTAATTCTGCTTTTCGGAGTGTGGGAATGGCACTGATAAGAACAGAACATACAAATACTGTAATTGCTAAAACAAGATAGGCCCAAATGGATTTTCTACGTGTTTTTGCAATCTTCATCCCAACTAAAATTTAAAAATGTAACGTAGTTGGACAATCCTATCGTTAGTATTTCCAATTCCAGAAACATTGGTCAGGTTTGCGTCAAAAAGAAAGGAGTGATATTCATTAACATTGTACTGAGCGCCAGTTTGTAACACATAGGTTCCGTAATTATTCTTAGTTGAGGTATCATCTAAAATGAAGTAATCGTTATTAGCATCGCCATCAGCTTGCGATATTGGATCAACAATCAGAGAACGAGATTTAGACCTGTTATTAGTTGCCGCAATTCTAGCATTAATATTAAGCTTACTTTCTAACAAGAAATAACTACCTCCTGCATAAATACCAAAAATCTTGAAGTCAGATTGACCACTCCCAGTTTGAGTATTATTCAGCGTTATCCCTAACTGAGTTCTCAATTTAAGCTCTGTAAACCGACTCGTGAAATTCAAGCTCATAGCCGAACTTTTCACATCGCCAAAAGCAAACACATCATCCGTAGTTTTTAAGGTGGAAAAGCTTAATGATGCATCATGAATAATATCCAAAAATCTAAATTGTTGAGTTATAGAGCCTGATAAATTCAGTGTAATATTATCTTTTGGAACTGAAGTTAAAAGAGTATCTACTCCAGAAATACTGAAATTCTGAACGGCTTGATTCTGTAAATTGGTGGATAGCGATGGATTAAAGCGAGCAATTCCGTTATCTCTTGTTCGGTACCGCATACCTAAACTTACTCTTGGGAGGTCTTGCGAAATAGGATACCAACTTACATTTGTACGATACGTAATAGACTCTGTAGTCGCTTCTTTTGCGTTGGTTACATTGTCTTCTAAGAACTCATACCCCAACGTAACAAACAATCTATTTTGGAGCATTCTAAATCTATCGCTTATTGTAAACCCAGCTATATCTTTCCTAACTGTTGAGTTGGCTAAAGAATTATAGTTTGGCCCAACCCAACGATATTGAATACGCAGATTATTTCTAGGGTAATTAAAAGAAAGTTCAGCATTGCTTGCTAATAAACTGGTTGGGAAAAATAAATCAGCTTCAGAGCTATCTGAGTCTATGTTTTTTATACGCAGAGGGAGAATGTTCATGTTTTCATTCACAATAATGAACTTAGATAATTTATCAAGTAGATCTTCTTCTTTATCATTTATTTCGAAGCCTAAATCCTCAGCTCTCTCAATAGTAAGTGCCCCTCCATATATATCATTATTTAAAGCACTAATTACACCTTCCACCTCAAGTCGGATTTTATTCTGAGCAACACCAATTTTTAAATCTGTACCTGCTACAAAATTCCCTTTACCTTGCAAACTTCCGTTTTCAACTTGTAGCAGATTCGGACTATTTGTGAGTTTTAGTATATCGGTATTAGGATCTAGATTGGAATAATAAGCAGGTGACCGACCCAAAATATCTGTAAAAGATCGTGCATTAAAAACCGAACTCGTATCATCCTCCACCTTCATTGCTTGGAAGCCAATCTGAAATTTACGCTCGTTACCAAGGGCAACACGCCCGCCAATAATCTCTCGCTTAAAAGCGCCTTTACCTCTATTATCGTACTTTAAAGCGTAGCTTGTATCTACTACTTGGCTACCAAGCACAACTTCTTGCCTATCAATTCCTGTATATAAGTTTTCTATTTTTCTATTTACTTCGCCGTAAATGAACTGCACATTAAAATTATCTTTGAGTAAATGAAGCTCTGTATTTATTCCATAAATCCTACGACCACTTATAGTAAATCGACTCATATTGGGATACACATGCCCTGCTTGAAACTTCCACCATTTTCCTAATTGGAGATTTACTCCATATCTATTTTGTGGTTGGAGTCGATTAGATTCCTGAGAGGTTAGAAAACCATTCACCGAATACTTGAATAAACCCACATTTCCAGAAATTGCTGTTCTTCCAGTGTAAGCATTGTTTACATCGCCGCCAATAACCTGGTTTCTAGCTCCAAGCTCTACATTTCCAAATGGTCTCGTTCTGCCACCATCAACTCCTGTATATTGTGATAAGGTTGACGGATTAACGACCGTAAAATCCCATTCGTTAACCAAATAGGTTTCTTTTTCAGTGATATAATTCAAACGTATGGTGTGTTTACCGCTTCTATACTCACGCGATAAAAATGACCAGTAGTATGCACTTGTATCAACTTGTGCAGTGATGTCCACATCATCCACAAATATGCGAAATTCACCAGGCTCAAGTTTTTCAATATCATAAAAAAGTGCGATTGCGATAAGCACTTTATCACTTGCTAGTGTCTCACCTTGTAGTGGCGAGAGCACCGTGAAATCAATATTTTCATTTCGTTTGTCACTCTTTGCGCCTGTTGGACTTTCAACAACATCAATACGAATAGGGTTTTCTGATGGAAGCGATTCAGGGTAAAAAACAGTTTCACCTGAAATTAAAGTGAGTTGGAAGTAATACTCTAGGGTTGATGTATTTGAATCCTCAACATCTAAATCGGTTGAAAATGCTCCATTTCTATAAAACACCTCTTTCTGTTGGTACCCAACTCCATCATCATATCGGAAAAAAAGTAGTGCTTCCTGTACCTCAGCTTGAGATACCCCAGAAACGATAAACTCTAAGGTATTCGTTTCACTTTTTGATATTGTAGGTGGGGCTTGGTGCTGAACAATATATTGAGCATAGGAGACCTGAGTTATCAAAGATATGATGACACATAAAAATATTTTACCGTAAGTATTTATTCTCATAAACCTCCCGTTAACCCCGTTTCTTAAAAACTAAACTAAATTATTGATCACCTTTCTCAAAGTAGTCGATAATAACTTCACGGATTTGGCCATTCGCATCTCGGAATCTTACTTTCATCTGCTTTTTAATCAGATTTTCATCCAAGTTTTCGTACCCACCATCAAGCGACTCTACCTCATTGTCGCTTAAAGTCCCCGATTCAATTTCATTACCTTCTTCATTTACCTGAGCGTACATTTTTTCAAACAATGACACTGTCTCACCAGATACAAGAGCGACCACATCAACCTGTCCTTCTTTTACCCATACATACCCATCATTAGTATTCCCAAATTTTGTTCCTTTTACGGATGCCAGAGAACGTGAAGTGTTTACCTCGAAATCATTTCCACCTTGGGGCTGCACTTCAAGAAAAATCTCACCAAGACCTAAATCAATTCGAGTATTTCCTTTTTTAATCGCCTTGTCAGTATCCCCGCGAACCACTAGCATGGAATTTGGCTTCACTTTTGCGATGCTATTATCCATAAACACCACAAGTGCGTAACCTTCGCTATCAGTGTATAAAGTATCTCCGCTGTATAGCTTTTCTCCTAAATTATCTTCCAAATTAAGATCCTTTCGCTCCGATAATTTGGCATTATCTACACTTACAGTTGGCTTAAAGCGCCTAACAATAGCTAAAGGTCGATCATCACTTATTGTGATAACATCCGTTTGAACAAAGCCCATCAGCAATAACGCAGAAAAAAAGATGGAAATAAATGTTCTGTATTTAATATTCATAATCATTTGTTAGCTCCTAGAATGATGTCGCCATCCTCTATTTTTCTCAAAAACTCAGTAATTTTTATATTCACTTGAGTTCCTATAATTGGTACACCATCCATCTCTAATCCTTGCAGAGTAAAGCCTGCATCTTGCAATTGCTTGAGCCTAGACTCTCCAATTAATCTAATTAGTGTATTTCTGAGTTCGTTATCCATAACCGCTGGTTCGCCACTTGTTTCTGGCTCGGCTAATTTAAAACTCCATATCTCAGATGATTTCTCTTCATTTCCAGCACCAACTTGTACATTGGTTATTAATTGCCAATAATAGGTAAGACCGTATTCAAGTGGCTGTGCCCTAGAAGCAGGAAATTGAAACGTATTTCCTTGTACTTTTACATCAAGGTTCTCAAACGTTAACAACGAGCCTCCATCTGTAATTGGTTGTGTGCTTTTGGCGCTCTCTAATAACGACTCAGGGCTATCTTCGCCACTACTATTAACTACTAATAGTCTATAATCAACATCCGTGTCGCCATCCCAGCTAAACTGAGGGTAGGGATTTGTAATCTCAACATTACCATCAATAACATCTCCAGGCGTTCTCAAAAAGATATCTTCTGTTTCTGAGCCAATAGTGTTTCCAATTTCGGCACTAGCCTCTGCCAAATTCTGCCTTCCTAAAGCATTACTTATTTGAAAAACTATTACTTGAACTGAATAGGTATCTGAAGGGAGAACTAATTTTCCATCAAGTCCCTCAATAAGTGCATCACCTTCTGGCGTAAGGCCTCCATCAAACTTCATTGTTTCTTCTATTCCAGGAATAATTTCTTCCCTAAGTGCATTGTTCGTTACATATACCGACTGCATAGGTTCCAAAGAAAATGGGAAGCCATTTCTTTGCGTGATACTTATTATATCACCTCTCTTTCCGGTAGAAACTCGAAATTCGAAATAAAGGTTCTCTAATTTCTCGGAGGTTAGATTCTGCATTAGCCCTGAAATTAACACTGGGCCACCTCCCTTTTCATCAAGACCTAAGCTCGAAAGCCCAAATACTTGGGAGTTTTGTAATTGATCAGAAACATCAATTTCAATGCTCAGAACTTCCGATTGAGCAATCACATTTACACTTGGAACAAATAACATAACCCACAGTGTAACATACCCAAGGAAAGCATTACGCTTATTTTTTTTATCCATAACAAATCCCTTAATTGTTTTGTAATGCTATTATACTAAAACTACGTTAGCTTTCCATTAGAATTTATAATTACCCAATAATAACTATTTCATGTATTGATACCACAAAAAAAGCCTCTCAAGGCATCCTGAGAGGCTTCTGTGGAGCTACAGGGATTCGAACCCTGGACCTTCGCGCTGCCAGCGCGACGCTCTAGCCAACTGAGCTATAGCCCCATAAGGGTTGCAAATATATGTCTACCATAAAAAATATCCTAGTATTATTAGGTTTTTTGTTTGATAGACTTGATAGGTTCATTATTTTGTATAGAATTTAAAATAAAATCCTAACGCAAATTAACTAAACAGGAGCATTCCCTAATATGAAACGTAAATTACATTTCCTAGTTCTTGCACTATTCCTAACTGGCGGTGTGGTTATACAAACGGGTTGCGGTTCCAGCGAACCAGCAGTACCTCCCGTTGTTGACACCGATGGCGATGGACTAACTGACACAGAAGAAACAACTACCTATAACACTGACCCAGCAAAAGCTGACACCGATGGTGACGGCCTTAGTGATGGTGACGAAGTTAAAAAGTATAACACTGATCCTAACAATGCTGACTCTGATGGCGATGGCCTTAGTGATGGTGACGAAGTAAACTCTTACAAAACTGACCCTAACAACGCTGACTCTGATGGCGATGGTATTAGTGACGGTGATGAAGTAAATAAGTATAAAACTAATCCTAACGACGCTAAAGGCGACGCTGATGGTGATGGTGTTTCTGACTATGATGAAATCATGGTTCACGGTACCGATCCTAATAATGCAGATTCTGATGGCGATGGCTTCTCAGATGGCCAAGAACTTGACATGGGCTCAAACCCAAAAAATGGTTCTGATCCTGTTTTCATCAAAATGGACGCTCTTAAAACGATCAACTTTGACTTTGACCGTTCTAGCCTCCGTGATGACGCAGCTGCATCTCTTGCTGACAACGTAGAACTACTGAACTCTGCTCCTGCTTTTAAAGTACGAGTTGATGCTTACACCGATCATGTTGGTGGCGATCAGTACAACTTACGATTAAGCTTACGCCGTGCTAAATCTGTTGTAGATTTCTACACTAGCAATGGTATTTCTGCAGACCGTATTGAGTCTCGTGGATTAGGTAAAGCACCAGTTGCTTGTATGGACGACACTTCAGACCGTGGTTGCGAAGCTAACCGACGTGCTGAGTCTAAGCCAGTAAGTACTTTGAAATACGCCCCGAAGTGGTAATCGTATTTTATTGAAATTAAAAAGGCGAGCTTTTAGCTCGCCTTTTTTTATGTCTAAGGTTTTTTGAGCAGGTAGTTTTAAAAGAACCGAGCTACACTTACTCCAGGATAAAAACCTGGATCGTCAAGCCTGAAGGCAAAATCTACTCTGAAAAGACTAAAGATGTTACTTAGCGACCCGCCAACTTCAATATGTACGTCATCAGTGCCTTGCACATTAAACCTGCTCACTTTGTCTTCTGGATTCCAAGTTTTACCTATTCCTCCAAAAGCAATAATACTCAAACCTGTTTTGGGCGCTGATCTCCACCCTAACATTTCTAAAGGTACACTTCTGAAATTATGCTCTGCATACACGCCTGCATAACTAGCTCCTTGATACGGTATATATCTTTTAGTTTTAAAAGCCCCAAACGGAGTAAAATAACCGAAAGACGCATCAAGGACCCCATTTTCTTGTACTGGTAAGTCACCTAAGTAGGTTCCTGCATTTACTCGTATATCTAAAACGTTTGGCAAAAATCGTTTCTTATAGAATGTGGTAAAGCGTTTATATACGTCTAACTTAAATCGTGTATAATTCCAATCACTGCCGATTAACTTCGCCGATTGTTCTACACTCATTTCCAAACCATTCTGTTCAATAGTCCCATACGTATTCTTCCTATCACCACGGCTTAAACTAAGCTCTAACGCACTCAATCTTCCATCTTCAATTAATGGATTTAACGGCTGCACGTTATCTCTTCCTAAAATATCATAACTCGTTTTAAAGTCGATAGAACGATGGTTTTCGTAGGTATAATTTAGTCGATAGGTTGTTCGACTCTTTTTAGGGATGTAGCCAAAGTTCAGGAAAGCGCCTTCTTTTCTGAAATAGTTGTAATAATCATCGTAGCCTAAAATGGGCATCACGCTCGGCAACACTATTCCATATATATCAGATTGGTAACTCGGGCTTGTATCAAAATTATAGCCAAAGCTTGTAACTAAACGTCTTGATTTCTTAAGTGGCCACCAAGCTAGTCTAAACCCGTGTGCCCAATCCTCATTACCCAAGCTATAACCTAACTTAACTTCCGACCGAAGTCTGTTCTTCGCGTAGTTGTTTGTGTGTTTCAATCCTAGATGGATGGCATCAACTTTATTGTACCTACCTATTGGTGTAAGTTTATGAGCAAATTTCTGTAATGCGTTTGGTGGCTTATTAGAAGCTCTCGTCGAATTATTACTTTTTTTACTACCTCCTCCATCAGAGCTGATAGTCACACTGCTACTTTCGCCATCATCTTCATCCAAATCTAGAAAACGTGTTAAAAAACCTTTCGGTTTAAATGCTTTTTCCAATGTCGCAGTGCTATCAAGCTCGGTATATGCTGTAGTTTCTTTGTTTGAAAGTGGAACAGCATCAGCAGTATTTTCAAAAAGGGAATCTGCTTGGCCGATAGTTGTGGAATCAACACTCATCCAGTTACCAACTTTATAAAGTGAGTCTGGTAACTCCACGTTTACTTGATAGTTGTTTAATTTAGAAACTTGTTTAAAACCAATGGGCGGAAAACGTAATCCTATAACTCCTACTTCTACAAGTCCTTCAATACGCACATCCACTGGCAACCAATAATCTCCTCCGAAATTACTAAACTGCTGCTCGTAGGCTAAATTGAAATCTTGCACCGGCGGTGGAAATACCACCACTTGGTTAGGTTTCAATTTCACCGAAAGAAGTGCAAAATCTTCATCTACTACATAAATAGTTCCCTCGAAAAGAGGTTGAAACGGTTTTCTGGGAGAAACCTCAATCTCATAAACCACTTTGTCGTCAATACTTTTGTAATCAACCAGTTTGAAATTATAATACTTTAAGGCACGCTCGTTGGTAATACCAACTACATCAAACCCAGCAACGTCCATGTGATCGTTATAAAAATTTGGGAGATAACTAACTCCTGCAAAGTTATCAGCTCCTTCGATGTTCGCTGTTTGTCTTTTAGATTTTAAAACTTCTCGGGGCCCTTTTTCGCTATCCCAAAATGCTTCCGATATGGTTTCTGAGATAGATACGATGGTGGTGTCGTTTAATAACTGTTGGCGACTATATGCATCTACTTTGTAGGTTTTTAGATTTGCTCGCCAAATTTTCTTTCGCCGAATTACCTCTTTCATAATTGAAATAGCGGGGTCTTCTCCAGTAACAGTAAGTTCGTTCATTTGAACAACTGCTTCTTTTAATACAAAGTTTAAACTACCAGAGAATTGTTCGTCAATAGCTATTTCTTCGGTTTCAAAGCCTATAAATCGGGCAACTATTGTGGCTGGAAAATTTTTCACTACTAGCGAAAACTCTCCATCTTCGTTGGCAATAGTTCCAATATAAGTTCCCTTAATAATAACGTGAGCTGCAGCTAATCCTTCACCCGTTGTGCCATCGGTAACTTTTCCTGAGATTTGCTTCTGTGCAATTACTACTCCAGAACACACACAAATGAAGACTACTAACGCGATGATTCTTCTCATTTTAAAAACCCTACTTTTATTCACTTTAATTTGAAAAGCACTGTACTTAATTATAAAAGCAAAGTTTCAACAAATCTGTATCTTTACCTATCTAATTTGACCCTTTAGTTCAACTGGATAGAATAGGAGCCTCCTAAGCTCTAGATCTGGGTTCGAGCCCCGGAGGGGTTACTATTTTTAGCACATGATTTTGTTTTTATTATTTAACATAAGCCATAGTATATAAATAACTACAGTTTAAATATTTTAAGACTCTATCAGTATTAAGAATAGTTGGATAGAAGTTTATTGTTTATAAACAATAAGAAAAAAATACTGATTTATTGTATTCTGTAGCCTCAAAATCTAAATCAAACTGGATGGGTTATGACACTTACAGAGGTCAGAAAAATTATAGCTAAATCAGAATATACTGATTGGTTAAACCAGCTAAGCATTAACATACCTTACTCTCATTTATCTGAACCAATTAAAAAAACTGGATTAAGTGAAATCTATAGATTCTTCAAAAACCAACATACCGAATGGTCAAAGTATGATCAAAATATGCCCGTTCAGTTCAGTAAAGTTCATGAACACTTTCAACACACTTTAGTACGACTTAATAGCTTTATACAATCAATTCCCGATTTAGATCAAAACCAAGCTAGTCGTTCTTGGAATAATATCTACATTCAATTAGTTCAGGACCAAATTAAAAACGAGTATAAAATAATACTGGCTGAGACGCCAGAAATAAGTTTTCTTCTAGATGTTTATACTTTTGACAAAAATAGCTTTGAAGGAGCTTATGAATATTTGATTTGGGACCGTATTAATCAAAACTTAAGTGCTAGCTACCTAAAGGGTGTACTGTTAGCATACGAGTTTCAACTTCAAGGTCATACAGACTTACTAAAAAGAAGAAATGCCGAAAAGAAAAGCATAAGTCAAATTCGGTCTAGATTTGAAAAACACCTTAGCGAAATAGAAACAGAAACTCAGCAATTTTTTACTCGGGGACAAAAAAGCTATGACGAATACCTCAAGGAACTTGATACTCTTAAAGAGAATAGAACTGAAATTTTTGATACTTGGTTCGGTACTTCAAAACAAGACTTCTCCTCTTTTTATGATACTGCAAAAAAAGATACTGCTTCAATTAAAGAACTCTTTCGAGACGGGCTTCGTTTTGCTGGCCCTGTAAAACACTGGAGAAAAAGAGCCTTACTTATGAAAAGGGATGGAGCAATGTGGATAAAATGGTTGATTGGTTCTGTTCTCTTAGCTGGGGCTTCATTGTTTACCCTTTTATGGCTTGTGCCCGATGAAATGACAACCGCTTTATTTGAGGGTAAACCACAAGCAATTAAGTGGACATTACTCTATATAACCTTTATTTCTTTTTTGGCATATGGAGTTCGTACTTTCGCAAAACTTACATTCAGTTCTTATCACCTTGCCCGAGACGCTGAGGAACGAGAACAACTAACCCATGTTTATTTGGCTCTTAAAAAAGATGGAAATGTAGAAGAAGAAGATCGTTTAATTGTCTTACAAGCTTTATTTAGTAGAGCAGAAACTGGTCTACTAAAAGATGATTCTTCGCCAACGATGCCTGGGACAGTTATAGAAAGGCTAGGAGGAGTAAGGTAAGTAATCAAACTATTTCTTTAGCTCTACCTTCAATCCTTCTTGCCCTTAAAAACAGCACCTAAGATGGCGGTTAGAAATGCGGCGCCAATGATAGACCAAATAATAGGAAAGGGTTTCCCGCTGATTTCGATAGTCCAAAGTAGAGGAAGGTCGAGCTCAGTTGCCATCCATTTGCCCAAGATGGCGCCTACAAAACCCACTGCAGCAGATATTAAACATCCACCACTTCCAATTTTAAAACCGCCAATACTTTGGCCGATTCCTCCACAAATGGAAGCGATTAATACATAGATAAAAAAACCAAAAAATGACATGTCCGTTACTTTTAATGATTGAGGGAGAATTTTATTTCAAAACTATCACTCTCCTAAATTCCTACTTTAAAATAGCATAGCTTTCGCTTTTTATATAAAATAGTTTCTATTTTTTTGTTATCTAAGAAACATTAGTAAATATTTATGCTTTACTTAGTTGTGAAAGCCGTTGCTAAAACTTATGTTTCTGTATCTTAAACGGTTATATTGGATGTTCATTAAACAAACTATTCTTATGAAAAAAATTGGACCTAAATTACTTTTCCTAGCGCTTGGCTTAATTCTTATTCAAGCCTGTGGCCCTAGCGAAGAAGAAAAAAGAGCAGCAGAGCAAGCTAGAATGGACTCTCTTAGAGCAGTTCAACAACAGCAGATTGCAGAACAAATGGCTGCAATGCAAGATAGCTTAGACACCACTGATGATGGTGCAACACTAACTACTAAGCCTGTGTCAAAGACTGAGACTAAAGCTAATACTAGTTCTTCCACTTACAACTTTGTAGAAAATGGTATGTATGCCGTTCAAGTTGGCGCTTTCCGCTCAGAAGATAAAGCGAATGGTTTTGTTGCTAAATGGAAAGACCGTAATTACCCAAGTTCTTATGTTGTAAAAGTTGGAAACGAAGCAGACGGCGATGTTTGGTTCCGTGTTCGTATTGGCTTTTTTGATGACAAAGCTGGCGCGGAAGCTCTAGGTGCGGAACTTGCAAAAGAAATTAACTCTGGATTCTGGGTGTCTAAAGTAAGATAAAACAGCGTTCTAAAATAATCTGTTTAACATCGAACAGATTTTAGTTGTATATCTGCCAAGCATTTACGTAATTATGAGTGCGCTCAAGTAGCGTCTCTCTTGATGAATAGTCAGCCCATCACATATGAACATGTGATGGGCTATTTTTTTGCATCATCTTCCCTACTTAAATCCTTTTTAGCCATGGGAACATCTAGCTTTTTAGCTACTACAAAATAAATCAGACCTTTTCGAAACTTATTTTTCAAATAACGTACTCGTTTAACCTTGTTTAATTTTTCATATTCTCTGGTTAGCGTTATCATTCAGTGAGAAACAATATCCATAATAAATTTTTAAACTAGCATAATGAAGAACTTTAGTATTGCAATACGGGAAGTCGACGCTGTACACGTGCTAGATATTAGTGGTGAGCTTGATGCTCATACAGCCTCACAGCTAGAGAATTCGTTGAAAGCTCTTATCGACAAGGACAAAATTAGAATCATTGTTAATTGTAGATTACTGGACTACATCGCAAGCGCAGGTTTGGGTGTATTTATGGCCTACATTGAAGACGTACGTGGAATGGGAGGCGATATCAAACTCACTAATATGAACGAGCGAGTATATAATGTGTTCGATTTGCTTGGATTTCCAACTCTGTATGACATTCTAGACGATGAAAGTGAAGCACTAACAGGATTCAATTAAAGCAATATCGTGAGCAACGAAGTAATCAAATATTCCATTTCAGTTGAGGCTTCTACGGCTTACTTGGCTGAGGTACGTGATTTTGTTGCTCGACACGCTTTTGAAAAAGGTCTTTCTGAGAAAGATATTTCTGAAATTCGCTTAGCTGTTGATGAAGCTTATACTAATATTATAAAACACGCTTATAAAAATAGACCTAAAAAACCCGTTCAAATTGAAATGGGTTTTGAAGATTCTCAACTTTGGATTTCTATCACCGATGAAGGTGAAAGTTTTGACCCTAGCACCTATAATGAACCAGATTTAATGAAACGGATTAAGAATAAACAACGTGGCGGCATGGGCGTTTATCTAATTCGCAAACTTATGGATCATGTTCAGTATAATAGAAAAGGTGAGATGAACGAGATTAAAATGGTTAAGCACCTTTAATAGCGTGAGTCTACCTCCTAATATCGACGAACGCCACAGCCGATTTGAGCTCCGCACTCTTCTAGAAACGAGCCGCCTATTGATAGAATCTCAGGATCCTGACTTTGTGCTGAATAATTTGCTACTCATAACCATGGGTAAATTATTGGTTACCAAAGGGATGATTATTATCCACAAACCGGGTGACGACACCTATTTTGTTTCAAAGTCGAAAGGGCGAGGCTGGAGAAATGAAGATGATGAAATTGTTTTTGATGTAGATGCCAAGCTACAGGATACATCTATAATCCATGGCGAAAAGTACATCAACCTATTCAGCCAATTAGGTATTGAACCTGGAAGTGTTCTTTTCAACCTTAAAACGAGTAATTACCACATTGGCTTCTTGTGTTTAGGGCCAAAAGGGAATAAAAACTCCCTCACTGCTCGCGAACTTGAGTTTATTGAAAGCCTTACTATTATTTCGTCGGTAGCTATTTCGAACTCTCGCATGTTTCAGGAATTGCGCCACATCAATCGTCGATTAGATCGAAAGGTTCATGACCTAAACACCCTTTTGCAGCTTAGTAAAGATTTCAACTTAATGGTTGATCGAGATGAAATAGCCCGTGTTTTTAAATTTGCCATGCTTGGGCAGATGCTCATCCGAACTTTCTTTTTTGCGCTTGAAGTAGATGGAAAGAAATCTATTGTTTCCATTAGTGGAATGAAAGAAACGCCAAGTGACGAAGATTTAGATCATCTTTTTGAGATGGAAGATGTTGTTCATTGTCAAAATGATGAAGACTGCGATTTTCTTAGAAAGAATGATATCAAGTTACTTATTGGCCTTCGTTTTCAGAATGAAAAAATTGGAGTGGTTGGAGTTGGAGCTAGCGCCAACCAGCAGGAATATGGCGAAGCAGAAGTGAATTTCTTACAATCGCTTGGAAACCTTGCTTTGCTTACCATCCAAAAGTCTTTGCTACTTGAGGAGCGATTAGAGAAACAAAGACTTGACGAAGAACTCAATCTTGCCAAAGCCATTCAAAAAGGTTTACTCCCAGAGCCGCTACCTGAATTGCCTGGTTTTGAGTTGGCAGCAATTAATGTGTCTTCTCGCCAAGTTGGTGGCGATTATTTTGATTTTATTACCACACCCGACCAAGGACACATTCTAGCGATCGCAGATGTTACAGGCAAGGGTGTGCCCGCCTCTTTACTGATGGCCAATCTACAGTCAATGTTGCACGCATTAGCGCCAATTGATATAAGCTTGAGTGAAGCTACCGCGAGTATTAACGATATCATTCACAAAAACACCCCAGCCGATAAGTTTATAACCTTCTTTTGGGGGAAAATGTCGAGTGACGGTAAGCGCTTTAAATATGTAAATGCCGGGCATAACCCACCTATTTTATTTCGAAAAGACAGTGATGAACCTATTCTACTTGAGGAAGGCGGGTTAATTTTGGGAGCTATGCCAACGATGTTCCCTTATGAAACAGCCGAAGTTGAATTGAAATCGGGAGATATTCTTACTTTTTTCACGGATGGTGTTACAGAAGCTTTGAATATTGATCAAACAGAAGAATACGATGAATGGCGCTTAGTAGAATGTATCCGTAAAAACCGACACCTAAGCTCTCAAAATATTATTGATACAGTTATAAACGACATTAACGTCTTTTCTAACAACATCCAGTACGATGACATTACAATGATTGTACTGAGAGTTAATTAACCGTTTTTAGCCCCAAAACTCGTGGGAACGTAGCATTCTGGTTTCTAGAAAGAGCCAAAATTGCTAGATAGGTATTATTTCGATTGGTAATCTCATTTACGTAGCGCACCGTTTCTATACCACGGCAAAAACCATATCTCGCATTCTGATAGTATTTCCTCTGCATTAATCGGATTAATGCTTTTGAAACACTTTCCCAATCGTTTGGATCATCGTTATGGTCAATAGCTAATCTACGAGCATCAGCAACATGGCCTTGACCTGCATTATAAGTAGCTAGCGCAAATTGCCACTGACTTGTTGAATCCATATATGAGTAGTGGTCTAAATGCTCTTTCAAAATTCGAGCACCTTCTCTAATATTAATTTCGGGAATGTAGAGTGAGTCAAGTGTCACTTCACTAAATCGAGGTAAAATTTGCATAATTCCAACAGCACCAGCCCAACTTTCTGAAAATCGGTCGAACTTAGATTCTTGAGCTGCAATAGAAGTCATCATTACCCAATCTAAAGCATTGTCTTCTGAAACCGCTTGGATTAAGCTATCATAGGGTGAAATCGCACCAAATTCGCTAGTTTCAATCTCAGGTTTAAAATAAGCTTCAATCCGCTCGCCTCCCTCAAAATAACGCTGTCGCAATACGTTTAAGAATTCCGATCTTTTTGGAACTCCTCCTTCACCAAATCTAAAATGTTTATACAAATAGCGATTAAGCTGTCTTTCAAGGTCAGGAGCATTTTTCCGTATAGCCCATGCAATTGTATCTCTCTCGGCAATAACTGGGCCTCGTAAAAGTCCACCCATATATTTACTACTCGCTTGGTAAATATTGTCATCGGCAACGGTAGCCATATATTTGCCACTAGAAACCATAAAAAGTAGTGCTTCGGTATCTAAATCATCAGAAACAACTTCAATATTAATATTGAAACCTTCTTCTTGAAGTTCTTTCAATCGCACGTAGTACGAACTGTTTCTTCTCGTAGCTATAGTTACATCAGCAAGTTCTGTTATACTTTCTGGCTTCTTACCAATCTCTTCAGAAAAAACCACAATTTGATCTACTATGTTATAGGGCCGAGTAAATTCTACCACCTCTCGCCTTTCATTAGTAATAGTATAGTTAGCGGCTATTAGATCGCCTTCACCACTATTTAGTAAATCATAGGGATTGTCTTCTTCACCAACAATAACTACTTCTAGAGCGAGGTCATTTTCTTTAGCGAAATTCTTTATCATCTCATACTCAAAACCAGCTTGAATCCCACGATGCAAAAAATAAGAATTTGAGCTATAGCTAGTTATCATCCGTAACACACCAGAACGTTTTATGTTGGCGTAATCACGCTCTATAGGTTCCTTAATGTTTGCGATTAAGTTCGCATCTTCAGGAATAATAGGTTTTTTCTCAGCACTGCTTATACAACTAAGAAGGCTAAAACTTAAGCCAATTAGTAGTAATCGAGAACGAGAGGTCAGTAAGTGATTATGATAAATCATAATGATCTTAGTTTCTTTACGAGCTACTGCCGTACTTTATAATAACAAATCTCAGCATAGCTCTGCTATTATACTGCATATTCTTCAGTTTTGCCTATAAATTAACAATATCTAACTGCGATATCGTTCATTACACTACTCATAAGTATCTATGAGTTAATAATTTATCCTAAAAACTAGCTTAGGTTAGGAACTGCCCTTTTTCCTGATTTCTTCCAAGTTAAGCTTACTCCAATCAAAATAATGGCCATTGCAATTAATGAGCTAATTTCTGGCCACTCCTTAAATAAGACTAAAGCTAGTAATGAAGCCAAAAGAGGCTCTACCAGTATTAATGTTGATAGTAAAGTTGGCGATACATATTTAATTGCATAATTCAATGCACCATGCCCCATAATTTGCGGTCCAAGAGCCATCGCTAATCCTAAAAGAAGCAATTTTTCATCGATTGGATTAGAAAAACCTTCTAATAAGAATAGAACTATCGTACAAGTTAGTGCTGCCCACGAATAGACAGGAAATACATATTCAATCCAGCTATGATTCTTTCTCACCTTGCGACCTATTAGAAAATAGATTGCAAATATTACTGCTGCTAGAAAAGCTAGAAAATTTCCAAGAGCTGGATTAGAAAATGAGCTCTCTGCATTAAAATCGCTATAACCTAGTACTACAGATCCGATAAAAGCTACAATCACACCAATCCAAACCGTTGTAGCAAACTTGACTCGAAAAAGAAGGCGCTCAACTAGAATCAGAATGATTGGGTGAACAGTTACGAGTACCGAAGCCGAGGCAACAGATGTAAAATAAATGGAGCTTGTCCAGCTAATAAAATGTAGACCGAGAAGTATGCCCGAGGCAGCCATCCACCAACGCTCATGTACAGCAACCTTTGTGGCTATTTTTTCTTCTTTAGTTCTAAAGTAATAGAAAGGGAAAAGTATTACTGCAGCAAAAACAGTCCGTACTGCTGAAACTTGAAAAGCAGAATAGTCAGTTGCAAGTTTTACAATAATCGGTGCGAATCCAAAAGAAGTAAGCCCTAAAACAAGGGCTATAATTACTTTTGCTTTTGGATAATCTGAGCTCAAGAACGTACTTATTATCTGATACGATCTATGGATCGTACTAATTTTTCATCTTTATTGATAGAGCGCAAAGCCAGTATTTGGAAAATTAAAGCTAAAACGGCTAACCCACAGCCAATGGCTTCATCCCACAAATAAGTTCCAATTCCTCCTAAAGAAAACAGAACTCCTAATCCAAAACCAATACCAATCACTTGAAAAGCCATCGCCCGTTTTACCCAACTAATCTGATTTTTTCTTTTCTGATAAAGCCCAATGCTAATAATATCTAGGAGCATAGCTATTAGTAAGCTTGCAGATAAACCGATACCTATCCAATTTTGAGGGTCTTCCATAGCTCTATCATAAATAGGAGTAAATACCACGGAAAGAGTGCATAAAATGGCGAGTGCTAAAAAAATAGACTGGATTCGTTGAATCACGATAAATAATTTCTTTCAAGTTTTAGTTGATGCATAAAGATAGCAGATTTTACAATGAAAATGGAAAATGTAACAACAAAAAAGGCGTCTATCCGACGCCTTTTTTTATAACTTCAAAACAAAGCAAATTAGTGCCTAGCTTAATTCATATTCTTTTTTCTCAGATCTAGCAGCATTTAAAGAGCTTTGATCTTTAATGATTCCTGGCTCTTCTGTACCAAACATTATTTTGTTTAAGCCTCTTCTTCCTCGTTCAAACAAGCTATAAAGCACAGGAACTAGAATTAGAGTAAGCGCTGTAGAGAAAATAAGACCTACAATTACTGAAATTGCCATTGGTCCCCACCAAGCTGCTTGCTCGCCACCCATATATACATATTCACTTAGGTGAGTGAAGAATAATAGCGGTTCCTGTACAAGTACTAGGAAATCGAAATTGAATCCAATCGCTAATGGAACCAAACCTAATGTTGTAGTTACCGCCGTTAGTATAACAGGCCGGAAACGAACTTTACCAGCTTGTAGCAATGCTTCTCGCAATGGTAAGCCATCACGTTCACGTAAAATATCTACGTAATCGATTAGTACAATTGCATTGTTTACTACTACACCCGCTAGCGAAATAATTCCGAGGAAGGCCATCAACCCAAAGGCCATCTGAAATGTTACTAACCCGAAAAATACGCCAGCAGTAGACATAATTACCGAGCTAAGAATAATCATTGGCTTTGCAATTGAATTGAACTGTGAAACAAGAATGAAGGCAATTAAGAAAATTGCGATTAAGAATGCAGTTCCAAGAAATTGAAAGGTTTCATCTTGCTCTTGTTGCTGCCCTGTCCAGTCATGTGAATATCCTGTTGGCATATTTGCTAGATAATCAGCTAAAACAATTTTTGCTTCCTCTAACACAGCATTTGCTTGATAATCAGAACGATTGTCAGCGCTAATGGTAATAACTCGATCTGAATCTTTGTGGCGAATACCACCTAATCCATTACTAATTTCCCATGTAGCAACTTCAGACAGCGGAATTTGATTTCCTTCATGTGAAATTGTTAAATCAGCAAGGGTACTTAAATCTTCTCGATACTGTTTATCTAGACGAACTACGATATCGTACTCCTCTTTTCCATCTCTGAATTTTGAAGCTTCTACCCCGTTAATTGCTTGACGAATGGTCATCCCAATTGCGTTTGTAGAAAGTTCATATAGAGCAGCTTTTTCACGATCAACGGTAACACGTATTTCAGGACGTGCTTCTGGCAAATCTGATTTCAGGCCATCCATTTTTGCGTAAATAGAATCTCCTTCAATAATATCGAGGATGTCGTTTGATATTTTTGTCAAAACACTCATGTCCGTGCCAGCAATTTCCAAGTTAATTGGAGGGCCCGTTGGAGGTCCATCTGCTGGTTTTTCTACTGTGATTTTTGCACCGACAATATTTTTATTTAAATCATTACGAAGAAATTCCATCGCTTCAAACACATCACCTTCACGTAATTGATAATCTTTGAAATTTATGGCAATGGTACCTTTGTTCGTTACATTTCCACCGCCGCCACTCATGTCATTTGAGATAACTGCACCGGAAGTGGCTAGCACTGAGTTTACATCGCTGAAATAGGGCAAATTGGTAATTCTGGCTTTCGCTTCATCTATTAAAGTTTTTGTAAACTCAACATCAGAGCCTATTGGAGCTTCAATTTGTACATACACATCACTCGGGGGTATATCTTCAGGGAAAAATTCAACCCCAGGGTTGAATGCGGTTAGTACACCTATACTAGATATAAACACAACTACTGCTAAGAATACCACCATTAGACGATGATTCAATGACCAAGTAAGTGTTGATTCATACTTATTAAGTACGGTATTTAATCCATTATTTTGCCACCAATTCCCAACTGGGTTTAAGAAGTATTTATTTAATAACCAGAATAAGAAACTAAGTATAACTAACATTGTGATGCTAATACTAAACCCAGTTATTCCACCTGTCAGAAAGCTTATGAGAAGTGCGATAACAAGAATAGCCAACCCCGCAAAGCTAAGAATCATTTTTCCATCTCGAGTTAATGTAGCTTTACCTTTAGCGCCATCTACTTCCATAAAAAGTGCGCAAATAACAGGATTAATTACCAATCCTACAAACAAAGAACTACTCAACGTTATGATTAACGTTTTAGGTAGATAGCTCATAAACTCACCAGTTACTCCCGGCCAAAACACCATCGGTGCAAAAGCTGCAACTGTTGTTGCCGTACCAGAAATAATTGGAATAGCTACTTCGCCCGTTCCTTTCTTAGCAGCTTCAAATCTATCGTAACCTTCCTCTAGAAAGCGATAAATATTCTCTACTACTACAATGGCATTATCTACTAACATCCCAAGTGCTAAAATTAGAGAGAAGAGTACGATCATGTTCATTGTAATGCCTACAGCACTTAGAATAATGAATGAAAGAAACATCGACATTGGAATAGAAATACCTACAAACGATGAGTTTCTAACCCCTAAGAAGAATAACAAAACACCCACAACTAAGAACAAACCAGAAATGATGTTGTTCTCTAGATTACTCACCATGCTCACTACTTGCTTACTCTGATCGTTTGTGATTTTATAAGTAGTAGTTGGGGGAAGTAGAGGAATCTGTTCGTCTAAAATAGCCTTTACATTTTTGGCTGTTTCAAGGATGTTTTCGCCAGAGCGTTTTTTAATTCCGAGTGTAATTACAGGAGCATCATCTAACGTGGAATACGTTTCTCTTTCTTTGTACCCAAATGTTACCTTTGCTACATCACGGACATAAATAGGCTCCCTATTTTCGCCCTTAATTACAATGTCTTCAAGTGGCTCAGTATTTTCATACTGACCAGGAACACGCAATAAGAATTTCTTAGTTCCTACTGAAATATCACCGCCAGGAATAGTCACGTTTTCGTTTGAAATCGCAGTTATAATATCCATGAATGTGATATTGTAGTACTTCATTTTAGGAAGGTCTACATCAACTTGAACCTCACGTTCTAGCCCACCCGTTAAATCCACCCCTAATACTGATGGAACTTGCTCGATTCTGTCTTGGAGATCTTCAGCTATTTCTTTTAGGATATCTAAATCATAACCACCCGAAATATTAACCTGCATAATTGGAAGTTCAGACAAGTTCACTTCCTGTACAGTTGGTTCTTCTGCATCTTCAGGGAGCTCTGCCTTCGCTAGATCTACTTTCTCTCTAACTTTTTGGAGAGCATCTTCTATATCAACGTCGGTTGTAAATTCAAGATTTACGCTTGAGTACCCCTCTGAAGAGGTAGACGTCATCGTTTTAACTTCAGATATAGTACCTAATTCATCTTCAAGTTTTCGAGTCACCAAACTTTCCATATCCTCTGGCGAAACGCCCGGATAAACTGTTACTACGAAGATATTCGGTATGGTAATACTCGGAAACGATTCTTTCGGAATAGTGATGTAAGACACAATCCCTAATACAGAAACTAGAGTGATAAGAACAAGGATACTAATCCTGTTATTAATCGAAAATGAGGATAACCAAAATTCTTTTCTATCGTGACTGGAGTCGGTATCAGAGCTTTTCGCGGCTCCGTTTCCCTTTTCTCCATTGGGGCTATTATTATATTCTGTGCTCATAAATTTATTAAAGTATAATGGTTCTTATTGAGCCGCTAATGGTTGCTCTTGTTTATTAAGCACATTTATGCGCATCCCGTCATTTAAGAAAGCAGAGCCGATGGTAATCAAGTTGTCGCCCACCTCTAATCCGTTTTCAATAATAACTTCTGTTCTATAAGAAGGACCTAAGTTTACCAAACGCTCTTCTGCTACTTGTTTTCCTTCTTCATTTTCAGCAAGCACGTATACTACGTAACCATCTTTCTTTGAGTACACAAACTCTTCACTTTCAATAATAACATCATTACGTTTAAGCGTTCTAAGCCTCATGTTTACGATCATATCCACTTTAAAACGACCGTCGTTATTCGGAAGTTTGGTTTCTATGCTGAAGGTTCTGTTCTGAGTATTAATGCTATTCCCAACATAACTGATTGTACCTGAAAGAGTGTCTTTAGCTTGAGAATCAAACCAAAACTCAACGTTATCACCCTGTTTAATAACATCCGCATATCTTGCTGGCACACCGGCAGAAATCACAAATTCATCCGAGCCTATCAGGCGAACAACTTGCATTCCTGGGCTTACCATTTCGCCCTCTTCAACCAATATAGTTTCTAAACGCCCATTAAAAGGAGCTTTAATGTTGGTATTTTCTAAATCTACTTTAATCGATTCTAATACTGAGGTACTTTGATCGTAGGCATGTTTTGCATTTAAGTAATCGAGTTCAGAACCAATGTTATCCTCTTCATAGATTTTCTTTAATCTAGTATAAGAATCTTTGGTTTGTGCTGTAATCGACTCAAGACGAATTTTTTCTTGTTTCAGCTTAGAGTCGTCTATTTTAAGAATTACATCTCCTTTCTTTACAGCTTGGCCAATCTTGGCTTTGTAAGAAACTACTCTACCACTTACTTCCGAAGAAATAAGGATATCGTTGGTTGTTTCTACCGTACCTACAACTTGTAAATAACTAGTAAACGTAGAGTTTTCAATAGTTTTTGTAGATACATTTACTGTTTTCACTATCTCATCTGGTACTGTTTCTACTTTTTCTCCCTCACCAGAACACGCTACAACCGTAAGGCTTACGCTTAATAATATTGCTAAATATCTTTTTGTCATTAGTTTGTTTTTTGAAATGTTCATTAAAATCTTAGTCTCGGGTTGTATCTACAAAAGGAACCATGCCTGTAGCAAGATCATACTGTGCTTTTGCGGAGAGATAATTAAATACCATAATGGCGTAATTTACTTCAGCTTCACGAACTTGAATCTCTGCCTCGGTCAACTCTAACTGAGAACCCAAGCCATTTTCGAATCTTCGCTTTGCTCTTTCATATCCATCTTTTGCTAAACTCACTGCTGCTTTACGAGCATTAGATGTTTCAAAAGTTTCGTTCACTTTTTCAGATGCCGAAGCAACTTCATTATTAGCTGTTAAGAAGGTTGCCCTTTTTTGCTCTTCTAAATCTTTTCTCTGAATATTCGCACGGTTCACATTGGCAACACGCTCAAAACCTTGAAAAAGAGGAAAGCTTAAATTTAAGCCAAAAGTTTGAAAGCGATTACTATTCTCAAAGAAGGTTGGCGCACCTGGTTCAGCTGCACTCCATTGTAAATTGTAAGAAGCTGTAAGTGTGGGTAGAAAGCGACTTTTCACTGCCGTGATTTCTTTATCTTTTAAACCAATTGTTGCGTCAATAACACGTAGGTCTCCACGATAAGCTACCAAGTCTGCAGGATCAACACTAAGAGCACTAAATTCGAATGGGTTCATTCGGTCAATCTCTTTAATTTTTAAATTATCTGTGTTATTAGCATCCTTTGAAAGGATATCAAAGCTGTTCAAGTTGCCTTTAACTTTAAAATCAAAAGTATTTGGCAAGCCCGATATAACCTTAAGAGTTCTATAAGCTTCAGCTAGGGCATATTTAGCTTGTACCAACAATGGCGTTTGATTGCTTAACTGTACTTTTAGCCTAAGCACATCATACTCATCAATAATACCTGCTTTTGCACGAACTTCATTTTCTTTAATATTCTGATCTAATCTATCAATCTGAGCTTGTTGTAATCTTAACTGCTCATTGGCAGCCAACACACTATAATAGGCTACTCGAACCTGAGTAATAATTTGCTGGCTGATTGCTCTAAAATTTTCTTGTTGAACTAATTTAAATACCGTAGAACTACTAATTCCTACTAAAGCTTCTCCTTTAAATAAGTTCTGTTCTACTGTAAATCCACCTTGCCAATTATTATCGGTTCCAAACTCAACAGGAGCTAACAAACCATCAGGTGCTGTTGGATCGAAAAGTTTCGCAGGTATATAATTCACGGGAATTTCAATATTCTTAGTGTAGCTAATCGAAGAAGTTACATCAGGGAAAACTTCACCATATGCAATCTTTACAAGCTGATCGGCATCTTTAACTGCTAGCAAAGCTCGCTTAATCTCAGGACTATTAGCAATTGCCATTTCAATCATTTGATCAAGCGAAATTTCTTGCCCCTTTTGAATGTCTTGTGAGACGGCCACTTTTGTGCCTACCAAAGCCCATATAACCAGAAAGAGTAATAGTGAGCGGTTTAAAATTTTATTCTGCATTAAATTTTGTTCGTTGAGTTTATAAAGTCTATTCATAAGTCGGCGCTGACCTACGGAAAGATGTTCATTTAGTTACAAAAAAATGACTGTTAGTCATATTTATTTTTACTTCCATCGTTTGCTATACCACAGCCAATTAATTTTATGTACCCTTTTAATAAAGAGTGTATATCTAAATCTAATTGGTCCAACAGATCATGGTTCTGATTATTTTGATTCTGATACACCAAGCTCACAAGTCCATGTGAGGTGCTCCAGATTAACACAGCTAATTCTTTAGCATCATAAGATGAGTTGATACTTCCATCCTGCATTCCAATCTGTATAGCTCGTACTGTACATGTAAAAGTACTGTGTCTATGCGCAACACAAGATTTAAAATAGCCACTACCATCCACCTCATTTACTTCTTTTAGTGTATCTAGAAAGCGCATAGCTCTAAAATACTCAGGGTGCTCGGTAACAAATTTTAAGAAGGTTTCGCCAATTAAATACACCAATTGAAGGCCCGGTAAATCTTTACCCAAAACCTTCGCTACCTCTTCATTAAATAAAGATGAGGCTTTATCACAGATTCCAAGAATGAGATTCGTTTTGGTATTAAAATATTGATACAAAGATCCTTTACTCACTTCGGCGCGAAGAGCAACCTCATCCATATTAAGATTCGCCAAACCCTTTTCCTGAATTAACTCTTCGGCGGCCTTTATCATCAAAGAACGCTTCCGTTCTTTTTCTCTTTCTTTTCGTTCTGGAATTCCCATTTTCTGACTTTAAGTCATTTTATTAAATACAAGTTCAAAAGTTACGAACATTAGTAAATAGTTACTATAATTTTTTTATGAATTTATTCTTCCCATTGAGACAGTATAAATGCTCAAAAACCTGTACTTTTTCTCGCACTCAAATACCCTGTATTGTTTAAAAAATATCTTACCGACCTAAGCCTAGTAGTAGTTGCCATTATGTGGGCTCTAAACTTTAGTGTAGCTAAAATTTCGCTTCAGGAAATAGACCCTAATAGTTTTAACGTCCTTCGGTTTATTTTTGCGTTCTTGATTTTGTACATCGTTGCATGGAAACGTGGCGTTTCTATAAAAGTAAAAAAAGAACACTTCTGGAAGATGGTAGCTCTCGGGCTTCTTGGAAATCTTGTTTATCAACTCTCTTTTATAATTGGCTTAAATTACACCTACTCATCTAATGCTGCCGTTATGCTTGGCACCATTCCGATATGGGTTGCGTTATTTTCGCAGTTCTTTTCTGACGAAAAATTAACACCCATTACAACTATAGGTATTCTTTTCGCTTTTGCTGGTATTTGTGGGATTATCACTGGCGGTAAAAATCCAATCTCCTTTGAATCTGAAACTTTTATAGGCGATTTGATCATTATTTTTGCAGCCATTGTTTGGTCAGCTTATACCATTCTCTCTAAAAAGTATTTGAAGATTTATAATTCAACTCAGTTTTCTACCTTTATGTCGTTAGTCGGACTTATTAGTTTAACCATCGTCGGTCTACCTTCGTTAATAACTCTAGACTGGGGGCAAATTTCAGTAAAAAGTTACGGAGGCGTACTATATAGTGGTTTATTATCAGTAGGTATTGCTTATCTTATCTGGAACAATGGAGTTCATAAATTAGGGGCGGTTAGAACCGCCGCATATCAAAATCTAGTCCCTGTGCTCGGTTTGATATTTGGAGCAATAATTTTAGATGAACAACTCACTCTATTTCAATATATTGGTGCTCTTTTTGTAATAGTTGGTATTATACTGGCACGTTTTAAAAAATAAATTTCGACTTTCGAATACGACATATATATGAGACGATTTCAACCGCTCTTTTTACTAGCATTATCCTTTTTCATTTTTTCCAATGCTATCGCTCAGACCTCGGGAAACACCTCTTCACAAAATTCTTTAAACATAAGTAGTTCAAATGGCCTGGGTGGATTCTACTTCCAAGACCCAACTGGTCTCCAGCTAGCAATAGAAGGTCTTACTTACGAAGGTAGCATTGATAAAGCTACCTATATCCTGGGGCCAAACGATCTTATTTCGATTCAAATCGAAACGATTCAAAATATGGTTCTCAGGGGCCTTCTCATTAATGCTTCTGGAGAAGTAATTATCCCTTCAATTGGCTCTGTAAATATAAATTCCTTAACAGTTTTAGAAGCTGAAAGAGTAATTACTGAAGCCGCAAGTGTAGCTTATAAAAAGCCAATAATTTCAATCTCTGTTGAAATTCCTCGCCCAGTAAATATCCATGTTAATGGGGCTATTCCATCACCAGGTAAATTTGTATTGCCAGCTCAAACTCGTGTTGATTTAGCCATCTTCTTAGCGACAATGTCTTTACCTAAAAAATCTTTAAACGATTCGTTGGTTCTAGCTCCTCAAAATACCAGTCAACTTTTGGATGAAGGTATATACTCATATCGCAACATTTCCATTACACACAGTAATGGAGAAAAATCTACCGCCGATTTAATCAGCTACTTTAGAGCCGGTGATTTACAAGGAAACCCAATTATACGTGATGGAGATCAAATCACTATTAAAATGGTAACGCCAAGAACTCCAACCGTTAGCATTTCTGGAGCTGTAAATTATGGATATGAGTTAGAGTATAAAAAAGGTGATACCCCAGCTTCACTTTTAGCCATTAGTGGTGGTTTTGAAGAATCAGCAGATCGTTCAAAAATAATTGTCTACCGACGTCAAACTGATACTGTTGAGATGATTGAATTAGGAACCAATGAGTGGGCTAACTTTGAGCTAGCTCCTAACGACCGTATTGTAGTGCCTTACGACAGATCTAAACCTATACAAGGCTCCGCTTGGGTTCTTGGTGAAGTTAAAATACCTGGAAGTTTTCCAATTGTAACCGGCAAGACTTCTGCTAGCGACCTCCTTAATCTAAGTGGTGGATTAACCGATGAAGCTTTGCCAGCTAGTGCCTATCTGATACGGGGAACGAGATTCGAAAACGAAATTCCTAATAAGTTTAACGCTAGCTTAATGTTAAGAACCTCTGACCAATTAGTTGAAGGTGTAGAATATTTTGAAAGTGAAACTAGGCTAAGTCAAAATAGAGTCTTCTTAGATCTAGGAGACATTGACCAACTTCAACAACTAAAGATTTTTAGCGGTGATAGCCTTTATATTCCAAAAGACGAGCACACCATTTTTATTTTTGGGCAAGTAAACAAACCTGGTTATTTCCCATACTTATCATCTAGCGTTGTATCTGTAAACGAGTACATATCAAAAGCAGGTGGTTTTGCCTTAGCCGCAGATGAAGACCGCGTTTTTATTATAAAAGCAGGAAGTGGTGCATGGTATAAGCCAAATGAAGCACAATTAGAATCTGGTGATCGTATATTTGTAGACAAACAACCCGTTGTTGAATTCTCATCCAAGCAAACCTACGAATATCAACGCGGGCAATTGAAAAACCAACGCGTTCAACTTTGGCTAGCAGGCATTTCCACAATCACAGGTATTATCACAACTTACGTAGCATTGAATAGGTAGAGTTTATACTTGCTATGCTTCTTTAACAATTACTTATTCACCAATTAAGCATACTTCACCTAAGCCTGAGTTAAACCTGTACACTATGAATATTGCATTAGTCAGTCATTTATTTCCTAATGAACTAGCTACCTCCCAAGGCAAATTCATAAAAGATTTGTTTGAGCTTTTGAAGAAGAATAACTCTACAGAGGTTTCTCTTTTAGTACCAACTCCTTATGCAATTCCTTTTACTAAAAGAAACTCTCTAAATAATGCCCCATTTATTTGTGGGTCAAAAAATATAACTCGATTAAAATTCCTTTCCTTCCCTAGGAAAACATTCCCTCGAGTTATTCAAAAATCTATTTCATACACATTATTATCACATTTAGAAGGGCTTCCTCCTGATATTGTACATGTCCATTGGTTATACCCTGACGGTTTAGCAATTCCAGCACTAAAAAAAGCAGGCTACAAAGTGATTCTTACAATACATGGGAGTGATTGGTATCAAAGTATCAACAAGCCTCACTTTAGGCCAATAATTTCTGAAATCTTTGACTGTGTGGACAGAGTGCTTTACTCGGGGCCTCAATTAAAAATTGATGTAGAAAACGTATTCCCAAAGCTATCAGCGAAATCTGATGTCATTTACAATATGGTGGATTCTCAAAAATACACACCAATTTCAACAACAGAGAAAGTTGAAAAGCGAACCAAATTAGGATGGGATGACTCCAAAATACACGCATTAACCGTTGCAAGTATTAGAGAAGAAAAAGGAATAGATTTACTGTTAGATGCTATCATTGATAATTCCGAACTCAAGGATACTATTTTTCATATTATTGGTAATTATGAGAACACGGCGTATTCAAACAAAATTAAAAACAAATTAGATCAAGGTCACTTTCAGAACATACAGGTTCATCCAACCGTTTCACCGGATCAATTAATTGAATACTTACATGCTACAGATGTTTATATCTCTCCAAGTAGAAGGGAGGCTTTTGGGTTAGCATTAACAGAAGCTAGTTTCTGTGGGGTACCCTTCTTATCTAGCCCAACCGGAATTTCTAGCAAATTAGCTGAACTTGGTTACGGAAAAATAGTTTCTGAGTTTTCTCGGACTAATCTTGTTTCACATATACCCTCCATTGTTGCTATGAAACCCAATACTACTGCAATTAAGAAGTTGTTTAGCAGCGATGCCTATCTAAAGAAACTTTTCGCTATTTATAGCGGGATTTAGAGCATTCTTTTGAACAATTTTTCTCAACACAAAAAGCAAACTTATATTTATAAAGAATAAAGAATTATATAGCATTCCAGAGTAAAATATATAAAATATAAAATAGCTAATAAGTGAACAAAGCAATGCAATAGCAATTACCTTTTCGCCATCATTACGGGTGTGGAGATTGCTTAATCCCACCTTAATAAATTTAGTTAATATCATAATAAACAATACAAAGCCAATAAATCCTAACTCCGATAGAAATTTATAATATTCATTATGGGGCTCATATATTCCTATAGTTTCCTGTTTTGTATAATAGTGTTGGAAATGGGTAGAAAACCCTTGAAATCCGACTCCTAGCATATATGAATCCAAAAACATCTTAAAGGCACCAATAAATAACAATATTCGAATATTTGATGAATCATCATCACTCCCCGCAAAAATATCCTTCATTCGTTGCCAGATACTTATAAAAATAGCTTGTATACTTTCGCTAGCGATAATTGATATAAGTACTAAAACAGCCGCAACAATTATTATGGTATAGTTTTTATGGTATTTAAGAATTATACCCCCGCCAATAAAAAATGCGACCCAAGTGCTTCTTGAATAAGTTACTAAGACCGCACCTAAAATCACAGCCAACCCTACAGACAATAGTAACTTATTTATACTTGATTTAGCACTTGACAAATAGCTCAATAGTAACATAAACGGCATGCTAAATCCAATTGCGAAGACATTTGGATCCGCTTCAACACCACTAGTACGCATTAGCTTCTTACCTTCATTCAAATAATTAAAAGCTATTATCTCAGGATTACTGTATGCATCATAAATACTTTTTAGGGCAACAATACATGCGATGACAATGATTACTTTTATAATAGATATTAGTTCAGAAACCGTATTTACAGAATTATAAATAAGGTACGTCATACTAAGCAGAGTAATAAACCGAATAGTATAAAAAAGGCCGATATCTCTATTAGGGCTATAAATTAAAGAAAAAAATATAAGCGCTAATAATAATATATACTCTAACTCAACCCCATATAAATCAAGTTCTAGATCACGATTTACTATTTTATTAAGAACAAATAATAGGAAACCACCTAGCAGGGCCATTTGAAATAAGGTAAGGGGTATTGCAGAGCCTTCAGATAAGTAGACTATCCCCGATAAAAAAGCACCAATAACAATTGGAACAACTATTATTAACCCACTGTATGTCCTAACACTTGAAACCACTAGAACTTTTTTAGTTCTTTAATAAACTCTTCGAAGCGGTTTAGTTCTTCTGGATTATTTGCCCTAAGACTCTCTTTCCATTCTTTGAAAAGTACTGTTAGAATACCCACAAAACCACCAAAAAGCATCGCTGCTAAGATTATATACGCACGCTTTGGCGCCGATTTATACGTTGGAACGATTGCTGGGTCTACAACCCTCAACCCTGAGTTAGCCTCTTCATAACTCAGTTTTTGTTGCTCAAATTGAGGGTACAATACTTTGTATATTTCTTCTTGTATAATTACCTCTCGATATCTTCTTAAGTACTCTAGGAATAACTCTGGCATTTCCTGCACAGACTGAAACACATCGAATGAGCCGTCAATACTTGTTTTTTTACCAGTTAACAGTTCATTGTACTTTCTTTCAAACTGCTTTTTTTGAACTTCTAAATCTTCAATTTTATTATTACCTGAACCGAAAGCCTCCTTTGTATACCCAATTTGAACTTCAAGTTTAACGATTTCTGTTTTCAGCTCTGCAAGTGTTTTAATTTGAGACTTTGCTTGTTCCTCAACTTCTAATATTCCATATCTCTTCTGAAAACTTACTAAACTATCCTCTGCAATCTCTAATTCTATTTCGTTTTGCTCTAGCCTAGTTTTTAGCATATAATAACCATCACCGACACCCTTTCGGTTTAAATCTGTCACGGTTGAATCGAGCAAATTATAATAATAGCTAATAATGTCATAAGACCGTTGTGGACTTTCATCAACGTAAGAAATTGTTATAGCTATTATGGAATTGAAACCAAGCCCACCTTCTCGCTTTTCGTCTATAATAAGCTTTTGATCTAGGTTTTTCCTGAGTGCTTCTGGCACATCAGTGCCGAAAACGTCTTTCAGATTAAACTTATCAATCACTTCATCCTGAATTACGGTACTTCTTATTAAAATAAGGGCTTGATCTGATGTTATTTTAGAACCACCCACAGAGAGATTGGCTAAACCACTAAGTAAACCACCACTAGAGAAATTAATTCCGCTACCATCGGTTACTATAAATGTCATTTCAGACTGGTAACTTTTTGGCCAAATAAACGCAGTGATTGCTCCCATCATGGTTGCCAAAAAAACTATTATCACCAACGTTCTCTTTCTTTTTGCAAAAACTGTAACAACTTCTAATAAATCAATTCTTTTTAGCTCATTCATAGTATTCTGTGGTAATTTTCTGCCCTGCTTCTAAAAGGTTCAAGATAGGGTATTATATAGTTTTATAAGTTTCTTTTCTTCATTGGCCCAGTTGTATTTTTCGAGCACAGCTCTTCGCCCATTTTCACCCATTTCTCGAGCTTCTTTTGGGTTATCAATTACCCATAATATAGCATTAGATATATCTGAAGGCTCCATAGGATCAACCAATAAACCACATTTATTTTTCTCGACAATTTCAACCCACAGTGGAAAATTTGATGCTATTACGGGTAAACCAGCGTGCATATACTCAAACAATTTATTAGGTTGGGCTTCAATATGATTGGGTATAGGGTGAAAAGTAACAATACCAACATATGACCTTTCTGCATATTCCATAAATTCGCTCTTTCCGACCCAGCCAACAAAATCTGTGTGCTTCCACCCTGATTCTGATTTCAATTCACCTTCTAAAGACTTCGGAGTAAACTTTCCACCTAGGATGAATTTCAACTTATGTGAATGATTTACTATGTCCACTGCTCTAATTACTTCTTTAAGACCTCTTACAAGGGTTATATCCCCAATATAGAAAATACTATTTCGTTGGTGTGGTGTTGCATTACAGTTATTATTAGAAAGAATCGGGAAATTTTGAACAAGTATTGTTTTGTCTGATTTAAACCTCTGTTCTATTGATGCAGTGACAACGATAACATTATCAAATAAACAAAGGCTCATTTTTTCAAGGCCAGTCATAAGTAACGCTATAAAACTTCGAATATAATTAGGTAGCCACTCTTTACCCAAAATATCTTTTGGCACATCTTCATGTACATCATATATAACCTTATACCCAAGAACCTTTAGCATGTACCCAACTGGAATCAGTTCTGGATCATGGAAGTGAAAAATGGTTCTTTTAGGATACCTGATGGCCTTTAGAAATAGCTTTGGAATAATTTTGAAAATTCTATCCGCTTTTTTCTTCGCTATTGGGAGTGCAATTATATTTATTCCATCCTTAACCTCATCAGAAGGATGTTGAATAATAAGATCCAAGTCAAAACCATGAGCTACTAACGACTTACAAATCTTGTAAAAGATTCGTGTATCATGCGAGGGGTGAACAGAGGAAAGCTGAACAACTTTATACTTATCCGAAGTCATTTACCACTACCAACCTTCTTTTCTGAGTAATCTAGCTCTTAACAACTGAAACCCATATCCAGTGAAGTGAGAAATATGCATTATAATCAAAGTCACAAAAGTTGCTCCACTAAGTAAGATGGAACTCGGCATCTTCTTTTTACCCCTCCACACCTCATTGTTAAGGTAGTCTCTCTCTTTAAAAGACTTCCTTACCGATTCAAAAAGTAATACCATTAAAGCGGCACCCAGAACAACCTTAGATCCAAGAATAGATCCAAATAATAAATCATCAACAAGTAGGTATATAAGCATTAGCCCTACAAAAATAAAAGGAGCTTTACTTCGAAATGGAATTTTCCCTTCATGCATTGAGGCTGTCAAAAAACGCCCTCTACCGTATCTAAAATACTGTCTTGCAAGCCGAGTGAATTTTTTTCTTGGGTAATACCAAAGCTTTATGTCAGGGCTTATGTAAATTTTTCCACCCAACACCTTTTGAATACGGTAATTTATTTCTGCGTCTTCGTTTGTGTAATTAGATTCTTTAAATCCACTTAATACCTTTAAATCACTTTTCCAAAAACAACCCATTGGAACCGTATCGGAGTATCCCTCAAAAGATGGGTTATAATGTTTTGCCCCCCCATTTCCAAAAATGCTTAATACAGCAATTGCAGTGCCAGCCTGAACCAAATTCTCTGCAAGAAACCTTGCCGCACCACCTACATTCTTGATTTTTCTTTCTGTTAAATTCTGTACACAGAGCTTAACATAATCATCACCATAATCACAATGTGCATCCGCACGTAAAAAAACATCACCTTTTGC
>TARA_R110002050_G_scaffold262311_1_pt1 | contig 35751 bp, 38 predicted proteins | sample TARA_R110002050 | Tara Oceans TARA_R110002050 (sample SAMEA4396988) | marine metagenome | biome: Polar Biome; feature: [DCM] deep chlorophyll maximum layer (ENVO:01000326); material: water (ENVO:00002006), including particulate matter (ENVO:01000060) such as... | depth 25 m
AACAGGACGACCGAATTCCATTGCGAGCCCTGCGCCTTGTGCACAGTAAGCGCGTAACCGTAGTCGAAATCATCGTAGCGTTTCTTGGTCTGCCAGGGGACTTCGAGATCGGGGTCGTCGAAGGCGCTCTTGAGCAGCTTGATCTTGGCGGAACCGCGATCCATGTCGTCATCTTCGGGCCGCACCAGCAGGTTGATGCCGGGCTTGACGGTTTCCTTGGACGAGGTCATGACCTGCCAGAGCGAGCCGTTGAGCAGGCCCTTGGAGGGATCGTTCCTCAGACACACCAGCTTGTCGCCGGCCTGTGGAAAGGCTTGCGTAAACCCTTTGAGCTCGCGCAGGCGCTGGTTGTAGCGTCGCCGTGTGCGGTTGGTGCCGACCAATACCTGATCGGCCTCGAGCACCATGTCGCGGTCGACATCATTCTTGCCTATGACCTGGGCGGTGCCATAATCGCCATGCATGATTTCGCGGCCTTCGCGCACCTGCATGGCCAGATCGATGATCGGGTTGTCGCGGGCCTGACGATGGATCTCCGTGAGCAAAATATCGGGCTCGGCTTCGGTGAAATAACCGCCGCCCGAGATCGGCGGCAACTGCCCCGGATCGCCCAGCACCAGGATCGGCGTGCCGAAGCTCATCAGGTCCTTGCCCAGCGCCTCGTCGACCATCGAGCATTCGTCAATGATGATCAGGGCGGCCTGCGCCAGCGGGCTCTGGCGGTTGAGCGAGAACAGGGGCGAGACAGTGGTCTTGCCGGTTTCCTCGTCGGAAACTTCCTCCTCGCCCTTCGGACGGTAGATCAGCGAATGGATGGTGCGGGCATTCTTGGCGCCGCGGGCGCGCAAGACCTGGGCTGCCTTGCCGGTGAAGGCTGCAAACAGCACGTCACCGTCAACATGCTCGGCGAAATATTTGGCGAGCGTGGTCTTGCCTGTGCCGGCATAGCCGAACAGCCGGAAGATCGGTGTGCGGCCATCCTTCAGCCAGCGCGAGACGGCTTTGAGCGCCTCATCCTGTTGGGGTGAAAACTTCATATCCCCCTCATGGCAGATTCGCCGTTCTCTGTCGCGCCCCAGCGAAGTCCACCGAGCGCACCGTCACAGACGCGGAAGATGGTTCACTTTTGCACTTATCTGTACGCTATAGCGGCACGCAAACAGCAAAATGAACCGAACCGGACCGACTTGCTAGTGGTGCGATCCTGACAGATGGTTCCCATCTGTCAGGATAAATCGCCCCACCAGACCACTAGGTAATCGAGGCCAGATCATGCTTGCCGAGCGTTTGCAGAAACGCCAGCTTGGCCTGGCCGAGCACGCCCTTGAGCCCGCAATGCGGCAGAAACGAGCATGGCTCGCCGCCAAAGCAGCCGGCGATGTTGAAGTCAGGCTCCATGTGCAGCGCAACCGCTTTGAGATTGATGTCGCGCGCCGGCATCGCCAGGCGCAGGCCGCCGTTGCGGCCGCGCACGGTGGCGACAAAGCCGCCGGCGGTCAGGTTTTGCGCAACTTTCATGAGATGGTTTTTCGAGACACTGAATTCCCGCGCCAGATCATCAACCGATTTGACCTCGCCGGGCGCCCGGGCCAGCGCCATGAGAACACGAAAGGCGTAATCGGTGTGCAGGGTCAGGCGCATGATCGAACCTCAATACTGGTATTTTGTATATTGCTTTAAACAGCATAAAATATTAGTGGTAAACAAAATACCTGAAAAGAGGATTTGATGAAAACACTGCTTTGGCTTTTTCTTCTTCCCGGCGACATGGTCCGCCGCAAACTCGGCATCACAATCGAGCAGGATGGCGGGTTGATCCGCTCTTTCATCAACATGTGCTTCTGGGGGGCGATCACGCTTTTGGCCGCGCTGAAATTCTATGTCTGACAGACCACAACCAATTACGATTGAAGCCCGGCCGTCGCAACCGCGCACGCCGGTTGTCGAAATCTCGCCTGAAGAGATCGCCATGCTGGTCGACCGGTTTTACGCCGAGATCCGCCGGCACCCGCGTCTGGGCCCGTTGTTCGAAGCCAGGCTCGCCGGTATCTGGGACATGCATCTTGAGCGGATGAAGCGGTTCTGGCGGTCGGTGCTGTTGCATTCGGGCGAATATTCCGGGCAACCGGTGGCCAAGCACAATGCCTTGCCGGACCTTCGGGAAGACGACTTCATGATCTGGCTCGAAGTCTTCGAGACCACGACTGACAGCCTGTTTGATTCCCAACTGTCTGCTTCCATTCTCACCGTTGCCCGCCGGATTGCCCGCAGCCTGTGGCTGGCCCGTTTCGGCACACCGTTCAGCCAGGCACCTGCCTGGCTGAGCTGACACCTCCGGGACAATCGGTTTCCTGGCTGCCCGATCAACCAGCAGCTTGACCGGCCCGTGAACGGGCGGACACAATCCAGCATTGCCGTTTTCACTAGCTTCACCCGCGCTCGGGATCGTTCTCGAGCCTGATCGGCTTGCCATGCGGGGTGGCGTGTGCGGCGCGACGCCAGGAGGCCGAGAGCGCATCGATCATGCCGGCGTTGGCGACGCCTTTTTCATCAAGCAACGCCTCGAGTGCTGCCAGCCAGTGTTGGTAATAATCGCTGCCATCGGCAGCCGCACCGGGACTGGCGACTTGCCTGGAAAGCTGTTCGGCCCATTCGCTCCAGGTAAACAGGCCGCGCTCGTTGAGCGCCACGGCAAGCGCGAAGACCTGCGCCTGCCAGGGTTCGGCGAATACCGGCGCATCAGGGCCTGCGTCCGGCGGCAATTGAAGCCGGGCAGCGGACGCCGGTTCGGTCCGGCCGGCAACCCCCGGATCAGACCGGCTCAAGATAGCTCTCCCACGCGTCGATTGACACGGTCAGCGCCGGATCAGCGGTCTTGCCCCAGAGTTCGCGCCCGTCGAAGCTGACGGTGTAGACGTGCTGCGGATTTTCGCCCCTGCCATGGGCGTTGGTATCGGGGAACACGAAGCCTTCGCGCACGGCTTCGATGACACCGAGCTTGCCGCGAGCATAGCGCGGCAGCCGGGTGTGGCCCTCGGGATGCTCGTTGATGGTGCGCACGCTGTCGCCGGCCTTGAACCTTGGCTCGGACGAGACCTTCCGGTTGCACGGACCGCCGCGCGCCAGCACACCGGCCACATCGCCGGGTCGGAGTACCTGTCTGGGTTTGACGCCGGGCCAGAGCTTGTGACCGGCTTCAATCTCGTCGGCGGAGACAAAACCGTGGCGTTCAAGCAATGTCTCCAGCGCGCGGATCCAGATTTCGTAATAACTCGCCGAATAGTAGATCGCCGGGTGCAGGCTCTCGCGGGCATGGCGGCTTTCGTCGATGTTCCATGCGCCCAGCGTGCCCGCGGCCAGCGTCAGCCCGAGCGCCCGCCGTTCCCATTCGCCATGAAACTTCGGCTCGTCGATTTCGGGCGCAACCGGGCCGAACCCCATCTGCCCGCCCAGATCATGCGGCCCGTTCATACGCCTGCTCCCGGTATGCTTACAGCGGGCCAGAGGGCTCCGGGCTCAAGTGAGCCCGGTCTTAACGCGATACCCGTGCCGATCATCGAATCGCGGGTGACCAGCCTGGCCAGTTCGTCTTCGCTCAGACCATCGGTTTCCACCGGCCGCATCGGCACCACCATGTAACGCAGTTCGGCGGTGGAATCCCACACCCGGATACGCGTGTCTTCCGGCAGCACCAGTCCGAATTCGGCCAGTACGCCGCGCGGATTGATCACCGCCTGGCTGCGGTAGGATGGCGCCTTGTACCAGACCGGCGGCACGCCGAGCACGGTCCACGGATAACACGAGCACAGAGTGCAGACGATCAGGTTGTGGGTGTCGTCCGTGTTGAACACCGCCTGCATGTGCTCGCCCTGACGGCCGGTATACCCCAGCGATGCGATGGCCGCCGTGGCGTCGCGTTTCAGCCAGTCGGCAAATTCCGGATCGGCCCAGGCCTTGGCCACCACATGGGCGCCATTGCGCGGCCCTACCTTATGCTCATAGGTCTCGACAATGGCGTCGACCGCGGCGGGGTCGATCAGACCTTTCTCGGTCAGGATCGTCTCAAGCGCCCTGACCCGAGCCGCGAAGGGATCGAGATCATTGTCGTGGTGGTGGTCGTAATGATCATGGGACATGGTGCGAACTTACCGCGCACCACCTGGTGCTGCAACAAGGATTGCAAGCCTGCTGCCGGGATCTGTAACCCTTTTTTCGCACCGGTTATCGTCAGCCATGAACATTCAGATTCTGGGCGGCAATGGTTTCATCGGCGCGGCAATCCTGCGGAAGCTGGCCGTTGACGGACATCGGGGGCGGATCTGGTCGCCGGTCACGCGATCAACCTCAATTGCGCGGGTGCCCTGCAGGACGGCCGGCGCTACGACCTTGCCGCGGTCCAGGAGCGGGCCCCGTGTTGGCGATGTATGCCGCCGCCAAGGCAGCCGGCGGGAGGTCCTGCCCGCTCAACCCGGCGAATCGGGATAACCGAACAATCTAAAATCAACCGCGAATGTCTTGCGCATAAGATCGATTGCCGCGTCTGAATAGGAATCCTGGTTGCGGTTTTCCGATACGTTTTCAAGTGGGAGTTCTACGGCCTCCCCGAACAGATCCGTAGTCAATCGAGCAAAATCTTCGGCCAATGTCTCGAACCGCAGGACTCGGCTGACGACAAGCTTGTGATAATGATCGGTCAGGCGACCGTAAAGCGTCGCCGGATGGTTCAGACAGGCCCAGATGGCGAAATCGGAAAATGGACCGTCCAATGGCGCGGGGTGCGGCCGCTTAAATGCCTTTCGGCTGTAATGGTATCTGCTTCGCATCCGGTCCCAAGGATCACGCACTACGCCGAAAGAGAGCAGACGGGCGAATTCCGTTTCGCCCAAACCGCTTCGGGCATCGATCGCCCGAGCGTGATTGATTGAATTGACTTTGTCGGAGTTGCGTTGATTTTCGCGCTGCATAGCCGATTGGATTGCAGGAATGAGCGCAAAACTTGTGGATGGTGCCTTTCCATGAAGAGCCTTGTAAACACTCGAACCACCACATTTGGGAACGTGTACGAAAAGAAATTTGTACTCCTTGTTGTATATTCCGGTCATGAAACCCCTATATTCACGATGCTATCCGCCATCACGATAATCCTGCTACGGAGTGAGAGCAATGCTTCGCGACCGCCAACTACAAATCTCAATTGATAATTTTTTTTCGAGCTAACCAGATCTGCAGCGGAACTCAGGGCTCCGGTGTCAAGCGGAGTATAGCACTGTAATTGACGTAAACCGAACCTGTACTATTCCCCCAACATCGGCCACAGGCTCGCCACCAGCAGTATGGCCATGGTGATGTTGAACCATTTGAGCCGGACCGGGTCGGACAGCCAGGAGCGCAGCACCGAGCCGAAGCCGGCCCAGGTGAAGACCGCCGGGAAATTGGTCAGGATGAACGCCAGACCGACCAGAAACACCGTGAGCGCGTAGCGGTCGGGGTTGGTGTAGATCGTCATCGCGGTGACGGCCATCACCCAGGCCTTCGGATTGACCCACTGGAACGCCGCCGCCTGCAGGAACGTCAGAGGCTGCTCGCCAACCTTGCCGTCGGGCATGGCCCGCGACATGCCGATCTTCCAGGCGATGTAGACAAGATAGGCAGCGCCCGCGACCTTGAGCGCTGTGTAGAGAACCGGCAGCGTGGCCAGCAGCGCCCCAAGGCCGAAGCCGACGCCAAGCAGCAGCGAGAAGAAGCCGGCACCGATGCCGACCATGTGCGGGAAGGTGCGGCGGAACCCGAAATTCACGCCCGAGGCAAACAGCATCATGGTGTTCGGCCCCGGCGTCACCGAGGTGACGAAGGCGAAGACGATGAGCGACAGAAAAGTTTCCAGTACCATATCCGTTCCCGTCGGCTGAATGCCGGCCTATGGTTGATAAACCACCTTTCGTGCGTGGCAAACAAATTGTCGTCATGCCCGCACTCCAGAATGTGATTCAACCCGGCAATCGAACCCCGGCACAGGAGACATGCATGAGCCACCCGCTCCCCTCAGCAACTTTCCCCGATGGTCACGCCGTGCCTGCGCTCGGGCTCGGCACCTGGCACATGGGCGAGAACCGCACCGAGGCCTTAAGCGAAGTCCGCGCGCTGCAGACAGGCATCGATTGCGGCATGACGCTGATTGACACGGCGGAAATGTATGCGGGTGGCGGCGCCGAGGAAATCACCGGCGAAGCCATCATGGGCCGCCGCGATGAGGTCTTTATCGTCTCCAAGGTGATGCCTTCGAATGCCAGTTACCAAGGCACCATCGCTGCCTGCGAAGCCAGCCTCCAGCGGCTTGGAACCGACCATATCGATCTTTATCTGCTGCACTGGCCGGGCCGGCATCCGCTGGGCAGGACTGTCGAGGCCTTCGAGGAACTGCGGAAATCCGGCAAGATTGTCCGTTGGGGCGTCTCCAACTTCGACACTGTTGCCATGCGGCAGCTGTCCGCCCTGCCCGACGGTGCCAATTGCGCCGCCAACCAGGTGCTCTACAATTTGTCGGCGCGGGGCATCGAGTTTGATCTCATGCCATGGATGACCGAGAATGCCATGCCGCTGATGGCCTATTCACCGCTTGATGAAGGCCGGCTGCTGCGGCATCCGGGGCTGGGAAACTTGGCCAGGCAAATCGGGGTCACGCCGGCGCAACTGGCGCTGGCCTTCCTGCTTGCCCGTGACAATGTGGTTGCGATTCCGAAATCATCGAGCCCGGAACGGGTCAGGAAAAACCGTGCCAGCGCCGATATCAGGCTGACCGAAGACCAGATCCGCGAACTCGACCAGCTGTTCCCGCCGCCGCGCTCACGCCAGCCGCTGGCGATGATCTGAGATCACATCTGCAGATCACATGCCTTGCGGGCCGCGGTTCATCGCAGCGATGCCGGTTCGGCAGATCTCAACGAGGCCGAGCGGCTTCATGATCGAGATGAACTGTTCGATCTTGGAAACACGGCCGGTGATTTCGAAGATGAAATGCTCGGTGTTGGCGTCGATCACCTGGGCGCGGAAGGCGTCGGCGAGGCGTAGCGCCTCGACCCGGTCCTCGCCGGTGCCGGTGACCTTGACCAGAGCCAGCTCGCGTTCGAGCGGCTTGTCGTGGCCAAGCTCGGCCGAGCGCACGGTGAGGTCAACCACCCGGTGAACCGGAACAATGCGCTCAAGTTGCGCCTTGACCTGTTCAAGCACGTTGGGCGTCGCGGTGGTGACGATGGTGATCCGCGAAAGATGCGCCTCATGCTCGGTCTCGGAGACCGTCAGGCTTTCGATGTTGTAGCCGCGACCGGAAAACAGGCCGATGACGCGGGCAAGAACGCCCGGCTCGTTGTCGACCAGAACCGAGAGCGTGTGGGTTTCCGGAAGGGCGGTTTCGGCGGTCATGAAATAGGCCGAACCTGTGGGCTGGTGCTGAGCGTTCATGAGATCAGTTCCTGTTCTGGTGGTGGGCTGGCTTTTTAAACAGATGGGACCATCTGTTTCGGCCAGACCACTGGCGGCTCAAACGAGCGCGCGACCTTTTGCATCAATGGCGTTGGCGACAGCTTCGTCGGTGGCTTCATCGGGCAGCAGCATATCGTTATGCGCCTTGCCCGATGGAATCATCGGGAAGCAGTTGGCAAGAGAAACCACACGGCAATCGAAAATCACCGGCTGCGGCGTGTCGATCATTTTGGTGATCGCATCGTCGAGATCGGCGGGTTTGTCGCAGCGGATGCCGACGCCGCCATAGGCCTCGGCCAGCTTGACGAAATCCGGCATGGATTCGGTGTAGGAATGCGACAACCGGTTGCCATGCAGCAATTGCTGCCACTGGCGGACCATGCCCATGTACTGGTTGTTGAGGATGAAGATCTTGACCGGCAGCTGATACTGGACCGCACAGGACATTTCCTGGATGCACATCTGGATCGAGGCGTCGCCGGCAATGTCGATGACCAGGCTGTCGCGATGGGCCACCTGTACGCCGATGGCGGCAGGAAAGCCGTAGCCCATGGTGCCCAGACCGCCCGATGTCATCCAGCGGTTGGGCTGCTCGAAGCCATAAAACTGCGCCGCCCACATCTGGTGCTGGCCAACTTCGGTGGTGATGTAGGTGTCGCGGTCCTTGGTCAGCTCATAAAGCCGCTGGATCGCGTATTGCGGCATGATCACATCCTTGTTGGACGGATAGGCCAGCGAATTGCGCCCTCTCCACTTGGAGATCTGGGTCCACCAGTCAGCCAGTTGGCTGCGGTCGGTCTTCTTCGACGCGCGCCACAACCGGACCATGTCCTCGAGCACATGGCCGACATCGCCGACAATGCCGATCTCGGTTCTCACGATCTTGTTGATCGAGGACGGATCGATGTCGATGTGGATCTTCTTCGAATTCGGCGAGAACGCATCCAGACGCCCGGTGATGCGGTCATCAAAACGCGCACCGATGCAGACCATGACATCGCAGTCATGCATCGCCATGTTGGCTTCATAGGTGCCGTGCATGCCCAGCATGCCCATCCAGTTCTTTCCCGACGCCGGGTAGGCACCCAGGCCCATCAGGGTCGAGGTGATCGGGAAACCGGTGAGTTCGACCAGTTCGCGCAGCAACTGGCTGGCTTCGGGGCCGGAATTGACCACGCCGCCGCCGGAATAGATGATCGGCCGCTTGGCGCCGGCCATCAGCTCGATCGCCGCACGGATCTTGTCGAGATCACCCGAAACCTTCGGCTGGTAGCTTTTCTGCTCGATCACCGGAGAAGGCGGGGTGTAGATCCCGGTGGCGAACTGAACGTCCTTGGGCACATCGACCACGACCGGGCCCGGACGGCCGGTGGTGGCGATGCGGAAGGCTTCATGAATGATGCGGGAGAGCTGGTTGACATCCTTGACCAGCCAATTGTGCTTTGTGCATGGCCGTGTGATGCCGACAGTGTCGCACTCCTGGAAAGCATCCGAACCGATCAGCGAGGTCGGCACCTGACCGGTGATGCAGACCATCGGAATCGAATCCATCAGTGCGTCCTGGAGCGCGGTGACCACATTGGTGGCGCCCGGACCCGAAGTCACCAGAACCACGCCGGGCTTGCCGGTCGAGCGCGCATAGCCTTCAGCCATGTGGCCGGCGCCCTGCTCATGGCGTACCAGAATGTGCTCGATAGCTTCCTGCTGATGCAGTTCGTCGTAAATCGGCAGAACCGCGCCGCCGGGATAGCCGAACATGTGTTCGACACCATTGTCCTTCAGCGCCTGCAATACGATTTCCGCGCCTGTCATTTCAATTTGCTTGCCGGCCATTTCGCCTGACCCCTTGTCCCGTCTGTTTGCCGGGCTGCATAGCCCGATTGAAGCCATAAAAAAAGGCTCCTTTCGGAGCCTTGTGTCGCGCATGGGTGCTTTCGCCGGGTGGCTACGCCACCCTGCCCATACGCGGTCCTACCACGAGAATGTTCGCGATCTGTGTCATGGTGACTTTCGTATCGCCTCAAACGGGCTGCGTCAACGGCTTTATTCCAATATTCGCGCGCTACAGACCCGAAATGGCAAAGCCGGCAATACCCCATTAACCCAGCGATGCGATGGTGATTGTGATGGACAGCCCGAGAACCATGGAAACCGGAATGACTTCACCACTTCCCGATACGCCCGACGAGCGCGACCGCCGCGGCACGTTCGCGGCCGGAAACCGCAAGTTGGGTCGGGTGATCGGTTGCTCCGGTTCCAAGGCCACCGTCAGCGCCTTCGCGGGAAAAGACGGTGCAGGCCTGGCGGAACTCTGGTCGGTGGGGCGGCTGATTTCGATCAGCGTCGGCGAGAACCGGGTTGTCGCACTTGTCTGTTCGATGGAAACCGATTCAGCCGCATGGTCGGAAACCGCCGACAACGTGATGCATATCGAAGTCGAATTGGTCGGCGAGATCCATACCGGCATCAGCGGAAAAACCGAATTCAGCGCCGGCATCTCGCAATATCCCTATCTCGGGGCGGTGGTGCATCGCATGCGCTCCTCCGATCTGGCGGTGATCTATGATCCAGGTGTCAGCGAAACCGCAGTCATCGGCAATCTGACGCAGGATCCCTCGCTGGGTGCGCTGATTCATGTCCCCTCCCTGTTGTCGCGCCACTTCGCGGTCGTTGGAACGACGGGCGTGGGCAAGACCACTGCGGTCACGCTGCTGTTGCACAAGGCGCTGCAGGCCGATCCGGCCTTGCGGGTGCTCATTCTCGATCCGCACAATGAATTCGCCGCCGCCTTTCCAACCCAGTCGGTGGCTATCGACACAGACACGCTGGACCTGCCGTTCTGGTTGTTCCGGCTCGAGGAATTCACCGAAGTCCTGTTCCGCGGCCGTCCCGCCATTGCAGAAGAGATCGATGTACTCCGCGATCTGATCCCTGAAGCCAAGCGGATGTTCAAGGGCAGCACCGACACGGCGCTGATCCGCCGGGGACCGGAAAAGTCCTCGCTGACAGCCGATACGCCGGTGCCCTACAGGGTCGCTGACCTGCTGGCCCTGATCGACGAACGCATCGGCAAGCTCGAAGGCCGCAGCGAGAAGCCGCATCTGCGCTCACTCAAGGTGCGCATTCAGGCGGCGATCAACGACCCGCGCTACGAATTCATGTTCTCGTCGAACACCATCCACGACACGATCCTGCAGACGATCAGCCATATCTTCCGGATCCCCGGCGACGGCAAGCCGGTGACCACGTTCCAGCTGTCGGGCATTCCGTCCGAAGTGGTCAATTCGGTCGCCTCCATCCTGTGCCGCATGGCTTTCGAGATCGCGCTGTGGAGCGCGGGCGGAGTGCGCATTCTGGTGGTCTGCGAAGAGGCCCACCGCTACGTTCCCGCCGATCCGAAACTCGGTTTTTTTCCGACCCGGCAGGCGATTTCGCGCATTGCCAAGGAAGGCCGCAAATACGGTGTCAGTCTCGGCGTGATCACCCAGCGCCCCGGCGAACTGGATCCGACGATCCTGTCCCAGTGCTCGACCGTGTTTGCCATGCGGCTGTCCAATGACCACGATCAGGAGATCATCCGGTCGGCCATTCCGGATTCGTCTGCGTCAACGCTGAGCTTTCTGTCATCCATCGGCAATGGCGAGGCGATCGCGTTCGGTGAAGCCGTGGCGGTTCCGATGCGAATGATGTTCGAACGGGTCTCGGAAGACGTCCTTCCGCGCGCCAATTCCGGTCTGCAACCGGTCAACCGGGGCGACCCGAACGGTGTCGACCTTGGAAAGATCGTGATGCGGATGCGGCATATCAACGACAGCCCAAAGCAGCAAGCTCACCAACCCGAGCCGCGGCATCAGACCGAACAACTGCCATCGATCGACCCGGCGGAGGAATTCGGGGCCGCGCCGGCAAGACGCCGGGCTTCCGACCATGAGACTTCCGCGCCGTATGCCCACGGCCGCGGACATGCAGATGCGGCACCCTCAGCGCCCCGTCACGAACTCAGTTCGTTGCGCTCCAGCCTGCTCAAGAAGCCGCTGTCTTCGCTGTTGAAAGACTAAGATTTACCACTGCCGGGACAAGCCAGGCCGCGTCGGTCACGAGCCGGCCTTGCACCGCCGGCAGATCAAGCCGGCCGGGTCAGGCTGCGCAGACGCGGTTTCGGCCCTGGCGCTTGGCTTCATAAAGCTGCATGTCGGCGCGGCGGTAAAGTTCCTCACCGCTTTCAACGCCATTCCAGATCGCCAGTCCGGCGCTCACGGTTATCTTCAACGTCACATTTCCATTGCGAACATTGAGTTCGGCGACAGCCTGACGAATACGGTCCGACAGGTTGTAGAGTTGCCGCTCGGTAATATTGGGCGACAGGATTGCGAACTCCTCACCGCCCAGACGAGCAACGACATCATGGTAGCGGGTATAAACCTGAAGACAGTCGGCAACCTGGCGCAGCACTTCGTCACCGACATCGTGCCCGTGCGTGTCGTTGACTTTCTTGAAGTGGTCCAGATCGAGGATGACCATGCCGATCGGCTTGTCGATCCGTCCGAACGCAGTGAGATATTCCGACAGGGCATCGTCAAAATAGCGGCGATTGTACATCCCGGTCAGGCCATCGGTGACGGCGGCATGTTCAAGCGATTGGGAACGGACCGACAGCGATTCGGTCATTTTCTGAAATTTGCCGCGCTCGCGCAGGCCGCGCGACATGATCGGATAGATCAGCAGCAAGCCGCACAGCGCCGACAGCACGGCCAATACCGCGCCCATGAAGGCAAATTTCGCGGCTGTCTCCGTGCCGCCGACCACAATGCCGCCAGTCGCGGCGGAATACGCCGCCCACGAAAATCCGCCGCCGAGGCCGACAAGCCCCATCAGCAGAAAGAAGAACAGTTCGGCCTTGTGAAAGCGCATGATCCCCAACTGTGATCTCTAAGGTTTGGCGAATATAAGCCGAACCCGTTATGTTTGACTTAACGCAATGGCCTTCCATTGGTTGTTGAGACATATTTTTGCTTATTTATGGTTGTATTTTTCCCAGCGCTCATCGAGCTGATTTCGAAACCAGGTCATCTGGCGTTTGGCGTATTGCCGGGTGGCAGCGCTGGCCAGGGCGATGGCTTCATCAAGTGAATGACGGCCCGCGAGATAACCGGCAATCTGACTGACCCCGATCGCCTTCATGGCCGGGTGCTGAGGTGGAACATTTTGTGAAATCAATTGCTTCACTTCATCGATAGCGCCCTCCTCCACCATGTTGGCGAAGCGGGTGTTGATCCGCGCGTGCAGCAGCGCCCTGTCCGGTTCAAGCACCATGCAGCGTGCAGTCAGTGGATCGACGATTTGCGCGCCGCCGCGGCCCTGAAATTCGAGGATCGATCGCCCGGTAGCGCGAACCACCTCAAGCGCGCGAAGGATGCGCTGGCGGTCGGCAGGACGGAGCCGCTGCGCCATCTTCGGATCAAGCCGGGCGAGTTCGCCATGCAGTGTCTCGACACCTTCGCTCTCCAGCCGGGCGCGCAATTGTGTGCGGAGGGCATCCGGAATTTCCGGCATCTGCGAGAGTCCGCCGGTCAGGGCGCGAAAATACAGCCCCGTGCCGCCAACCACCACCGGAAGCGCGCCTCGCGCGCGAATGGCTGCGATCGCCTCGGTGGCCTGGTCGAGCCATATCCCGGTGGAATAGGCGGTCGCCGGCGCCACATGGCCGTAGAGATGGTGCGCAACCACATCAAGATCCGCGGCGCCAGGCCGCGCGGTCAGCCTGTCGAGCACACTGTAGACCTGCATCGAGTCGGCGTTGACGATTTCGCCGCCGAGGTCGCGCGCCAGTTCCAGTGCCAGCGCGGACTTGCCGCTGGCGGTCGGCCCGGCTATCAGGAGCGCCGAGATATCTTGTCGCTGGAGAACATGTTCCATGGCCCTCGTTGCCACGCTTATCGCCAATCCGTCAAATCCCGTTCTCACTCCGGAGTTGGGCGAAGCAGCTTTCAGCGCCATCAGCAGCGCCGGCCTCTACTGGCTCGCCGATGGCATTGCCTGCGACATCGCGCTCAGGGATGGAGCCGACCCGGCGGTTGTCCTCGCCAAACTCAGGGAGGTGATTGGCGACGCAGCCATCGACGTCGCAGTGCAGGAGGCGGAAACGCGGCGCAAGAAAATCCTCATCGCGGACATGGATTCAACCATGATCGGCCAGGAGTGCATTGACGAACTTGCCGCTGAAGTCGGGCTGAAAGACAGGGTTTCGACAATCACCGCGCGGGCGATGAATGGCGAGATCGCGTTCGAACCCGCGTTGCGCGAACGGGTCGGCTTGCTCAAGGGGTTGCCCGTCGAGGTCATCGCACAGGTGATTGAAAGCCGCATCACATTGACGCCGGGAGGCCGCGAACTGGTGGCGACCATGCGCGCCAACGGTCATTACACCGCGCTTGTATCAGGCGGATTTACCGCGTTCACGTCTGTTGTGGCGGCGATGATCGGCTTTGACGAAGACCGCGCCAATATTCTGGAAAGCGACAATGAAGTGCTTTCAGGCCTGGTGCGCGAACCGATCCTCGGCAAACAGGCAAAAGTCGATGCGCTTGAAGAGATTGCCGGGCGGCTGGGTCTCGATCCCTTCGACGCCATCGCTGTCGGCGACGGCGCCAACGATCTGGGCATGCTCACGCTTGCCGGCTCTGGCGTGGCGCTGCACGCCAAGCCGTCGGTGGCGGCACAGGCCGACATCCGCATCGACCACGGCGATCTGACCGCGCTTTTGTATCTGCAGGGCTACCGACGCACCGATTTCGTCACATCATGAAGCCGCTTCGGACAAAACGCCTGGTACTGCGGAACTGGGAAGACCGGGATCGCGACCTGTTTCACCTGATCAATTCCGACGACACGGTGATGGCGTTTTTTCCGATGCGCCGCAACCGGGCGGAATCCGATGCGCTGATGGACATCCTGGCCGAACGGATTGACCGGCACGGCTTCGGGTGGGCTGCGGTGGAAATCGTCGAAACCGGTGAGGTTGCCGGCTTTACCGGTCTCAACATTACCGATGGCCTCCCCGTTACGGAAAACGGGGCAGTCGAGATCGGCTGGCGCCTGGCGCCGCAGTTCTGGGGCAAGGGAATTGTCACCGAAGCCGCGCGGCGCTGGCGCGATGCCGCCTTCGACGAATTCGGGCTGGACCGCATCATCAGCTTCGCGGTGACCGACAATCACCGTTCAACAGCGGTCATGCGCCGCATCGGCATGCGCGCGTGCCCCGATCTCGATTTCGATCATCCCGCAGTGCCCGATACTCATCCGCAATTCAAACGGCATGCTTTCTACCAGATGTTTGCGGGCGATCCTCGCCCCTGAAACAGGCTCGGACCGCTATGCAAAAGGCGGCCCGAAAGCCGCCTTTTGATTGCATTCCACCAGACCGGATCAGTCCATGCGGACTGTAACGAAGCGCAATTCGCCGGTGCGTCCTGCCAGCATCAACAGCGCGTTGCGGCGGCCATCCTGCTTCAGCGCGGCAATGCGCTCATCGACATCGGCTGGCGTCAACACCGTTTCCTGGGCAATCTCGACAATGACATCGCCTGGCTCGATCCGCTTTTCGGCGGCCGCTGAATCCGGATCGACGGCGGTGATCACAACGCCCTCGACATCATCGGCAATGGCAAACTCCTGGCGGCCCTCATCGGTAAGTTCGGCAATCGTCATGCCGAGCACTTCGGAGGTCTGAAGCTCCTGGGGAAGATCGGTGGCGTCGTCGCCGTTTTCGCCCGCATCGGCCTCGGCATCGCTGTTTTCAAGGCGTCCGAGTGTGACCTTGACGACCTGCTCCTCGCCCTTGCGGATGATGACCACGTCGACGGCCTTGCCGACAGGGCTTTCGGCCACCACGCGCGGCAGATCGCGCATCGTGTCAACATTCTTGCCATCAAAACGGACAATCACGTCGCCGGCTTCGATGGTGCCGTCGTCGACGGGACCGCCGCGGATAACGCCGGCCACCAGTGCACCCTTGGCTTCAGCCATGCCGAGGCTCTCGGCGATGTCGTCGGTGACAGGCTGGATGCGTACGCCGAGCCAGCCGCGCCGGGTTTCGCCAAATTCGCGAAGCTGGTTGATGACGTTGACAGCAAGCTCGGTGGGCACCGCAAAGCCAATGCCTATCGAGCCGCCCGAGGGCGAAATGATCGCGGTGTTGATGCCGATGACCTCGCCATTCATGTTGAACAGCGGACCGCCGGAATTACCGCGGTTGATGGCGGCGTCGGTCTGGATAAAGTTGTCATAGGGACCGGAATTGATATCGCGTCCGCGTGCCGAGATGATGCCGACCGTGACCGTACCGCCCAGGCCGAAGGGATTGCCGATGGCCATCACCCAGTCACCGATGCGCATCGATTCAGACTCGCCAAGCGGCACTTCGGTCAGCGGCTTGACCGGTTTGACCTTGAGCACGGCCAGATCGGTCTTGGTGTCGGCTCCAACCAGTTCGGCCTTGAGTTTGGAGCCGTCGGCGAAATTCACTTCGATGTCATCGGCGCCGTCGATAACATGGTTGTTGGTGACGATGATGCCTTCCTTGGCATCGATCACGAAACCGGACCCCAGCGAGGAGACCTTGCGGTTGCGCAGGCCGTCGCCCTGACGATCCTTGAAAAACTCGTCGAAGAAATCCTGGAACGGCGATCCGTCCGGGGCCCGCATCCGGGGCGGTGCGCCGCCGCTGTCGACATTCTGCGAAGTCGAGATGTTGACCACCGCATCGAGCAGGCCTTCTGCGAGATCGGCCACTGACGCAGGTCCGGGACCGGAATCCGCATAGGCCGGCATCACGCCTGGCGCCGTCATCAGCATGGCTGCGGCAAACGCCATTCTGACGGCGCGAAAACGAATATTCCTCATCGGGGACTGTCTCCTTGAACGGCGTTTGTCTTCACCCATCTGGCGTTAAAATAAGGCACTATTCCGGCAGGTCCAGTCACGGTTCCGGCATAAAGGCCGCGCGACTTACAGGTGTCGTGCGAGATAGACCAGTCCGACCCCTATCGCCAGTGCGGCGACGCCGAAAATGCGCAGATATTCATCGGCCAGCTTGGGCAATTCCTCCGCCATGCGTCGGATAAAGGAAGGGGCCAGCGCATAGGCCAGCCCCTCCACTACAAGTACAAGTCCAACCGCCAGAAAGAACATGCTCACTGGCGATCACCTTTCATTCAGTTTGCCGGAGCAGCCGGAGCTGCCGGCGCCGCTGCCGCTGCCGCTGAATTGGCGCCCGCCGCATTGTTGAAATAGCGGAAGAACTCCGACGTCGGCGACAGCACCATGGTGGTGCCGGTGTCGGCAAGAGCCTGGCTGTAGGCATTCATCGAACGATAGAATTCAAAGAATTCAGGGTCGCGCGAAAACGCTTCGGCGAAGATGCGGTTACGTTCACCATCGCCCTCGCCTCGGATGATTTCGGAATCACGGGCGGCTTCGGACACGATTTCGACAACCTGACGGTCGGCGATGGCGCGAATACGCTGTGCTGCCTCGTTGCCTCGTGCGCGGATCAGTTCGGCTTCCGCAAGACGCTCGGCCTTCATCCGTTCAAAGGTCTGCTGCGAGACTTCCTGCGTCAGGTCGGTCCGGCGGATACGCACGTCGTCAATGCGCAGTCCGAGCGATTCGGCTTCAGGACGAAGCTGGTCACGCACTTCACGCATCATCGAGGTGCGTTCTTCCGACAGAGCCGCTTCAAACCCGCGCAGACCGTAAACGGTACGCAAGGCCGAGTTCAGCCGGGTGCGGAGCCGGGATTCGGCAGCCACCTGGTCGCCGGAAACCGTTTGCCGGAACCGCCGCGCATCGGCGATCTTGTAAAGCACGAAGGCGTCGACTTCGTAGAACTTGCCGCCCGAGACCTGCACACGGATGTTTTCGAGGTCGAAGCGAAGCACGCGGTCTTCGACATACTGTACCGTATCGGCATCGATGAAGGCGAAGGGAAGCTTGAAGTAAAGTCCAGGTTCGGTTTTCACATCCTGGATTTCACCGAAGCGCACGACGATAGCCTGCTGGCGTTCGTTGACAACAAACAGCGAAGACCAGACGAGGAAGATGATGACGGCCAGAAGGCCGACGATAAAGGGAAGACGATTACCCATTAGTTTGTGCCTCCGGCATTCTTGCGGACTTCAGGCAGCGGAAGATACGGCACAACGCCGGAGCCTTCGCCATCCTGGCCGATGATAACCTTGTCGGATCCGCCGAGAACCTTTTCCAGCGTTTCGAGATAGAGCCGGGAGCGGGTAACATCGGGCGCCTTGGCATATTCTTCATAGACCGAGAGGAAGCGGCCGGCTTCACCGGTTGCCTCATTGACGACGCGGTCCTTGTAGGCGGAAGCTTCTTCGCGAAGCTGAGCGCCTTCACCACGCGCCTGACCCAGTTTCTGGTTGGCGTACTGGTTGGATTCTTCGACGAAGCGGTCTTCGTCCTGCTCGGCACGCTGCACCTCGTCAAAGGCGTCAGCCACTTCGCGCGGCGGCGCCGCGTCTTCGATCGAAACCTGATTGACAACAATGCCAGAAGGGAAAGCATCCATCCCGTTCTGAATGATGGACTGAACCTCGGCGGCGATGGCTTCACGATTGTCGCGGAAAATGTCCTGTGCCGGCCTGCGGCCAACCACTTCGCGCATGGCGCTTTCGGCGACCTGACGCAACGTATCCTCGGGACGGGCAAGATTGAACAGGAACGCCTTGGGATCCAGAACTGCATAAAGCAGCTTGAACTCGACATCGACGATGTTCTGGTCGCCCGACAGCATCAGGCCATCGCTTGATCCCGTGCGTGAACTGCCGCCGGTATCCATTTCGCGTTCGACAATCGTGGCCAGTTCGACTGTTTCGAAAGGCCAGAAGATCATGTGAAGGCCAGGCTGTGACACTTCGTCCTTGGGCTTGCCGAAGCGCAGTTCGACACCGCGCTCATCAGGCTGGACGGTGTAGACCGACTGCATCAACCAGAGGCCGACCAGACCAAGAACCACCAGACCGACAATCAGCTTGTTGCTTCCTGAACCGGGGCCACCGCCGCCGCCTGGCAGCACCTGGCGCAGCTTGTCCTGGCCGCGCCGGATCAATTCCTCAAGATCTGGCGGATTGCCGCCGCCGCGTGGCGGCTGAGGGCCATTGCCCCACGGTCCTTGATTTTTATCTCCGCCGCCGCCGCCCCATGGACCGCCGCCTCCTCCGTTTTGATTGCTCCAGGGCATCAAGACCTCTTTCCATATTGTGTGATGGCGTTCACCGGACAATCAATTGCCCGGTGAACGCACGTTGTCCTCGTTATAGGTATCGTACCCGCCGCTTTCAACGCAGTATCGTCAGAACGGAGGTCGATTGTGCGTATTCCGGTCGAATTATCGATCTTGCCGGCGCCAAACCGCAAAGCGGACGGAATGGCTGTCTTTTTCCGTCTTCACCGGATCGGACAGGCTGACCTTCTGCCAATGTTCCGAATCGATGGCTGGGAAAACCGTGTCTCCCTCGATATCGGCGTCCACTTCGGTCAGCAGAAGTTCGTCCGCCAACCCGATGGCTTGTCCGTAAATTTGCCCGCCGCCGATCACCGACACCTGATTGGCACCACAATTGTGCGCGTGGCTTCGCGCCAGATCGAGCGCGGCCTCGAGGCTATCCACCGTCTCCGCGCCATCAGCTGAAAAACCGGATCGCGAGATGACAATATTGGCACGACCAGGAAGCGGTCTGCCGATGGAAAGCCACGTCTTGCGGCCCATGATCACCGGGGTGCCCAGCGTAGCCGCCTTGAAATGCCTCAGATCAGACGGCAGCCGCCACGGCATGTCACCATCGCGACCGATCACGCCGTTACGTGCATGGGCGGCTACAAGGACAATTTTGGGATCAGTGCTGTCTTTCACCATCTGCCAAGTCACACCGCAATCGGGGCGGAAATCGCCGGGTGCGGATCGTAGCCCTCGAGTTTGAAATCCTCGTAGGTGAAGGCGAACAGACCGGTGACCTGCGCCATCATCATGGTTTGCAGCGCGCAGCAGGCGATATTGAACGGTTTTCCGACATCGCTGTTTGTCGATAAGCTCAGTGGTGTCATGTCTACCTCTTTTGACGCATTTTGTGATGCTGCACTCAGTACAGTCTCATGCGGGCTTCCATCGAATGCAAGTGATGCCGCGCTCCAGGTGTAAGCCTTTTTCGTCTGGGTGCCTGCAGATAGTCCCAAACGAAATGCAACAGGAATGAAACTGTCACAATCCCGAATTCTGGTTGCCGTGTTATTCCGCTCCTGAACGATCCGAATCCCCGTGATCTTTTCTCTTTGCCTGCGCTTCAGAACTGCGGGTTGAACTTCCAGTCTGGTACATCTCGGCTGGCACATCTCGGCTGGCTTGCGGGCACGTCCCGCGACGCGCCGCAAATTGCAAGCCGGTATTCGATATAGCCCTGATGCCAATTTGACCCATGTCAATGAAGGCTGGGGATTTGATGTGGTAGTGGTAATTCTCAATGGGAATTTGATACCGTGCAAACATGTCGAAACCGCAATCTGCAAGGAGGTCAGCTCAGCTGGCAAATTCTGGCGCTTGCGGCGATCGTGGCTCTGTATTTCTCCGTCATTTCCCTGCATCAAACTCATGCCGGCGAATTCTCCGGCATGCAGACGGTCGTCGTTTCCGTCCATTCGCCTGACTTGGGCAATCTCGAAGCTGATGGCTCCTCACAGTCACCGCGATGTGCCGACCAGATGCACTGCCATTCGGCAGCGATTTTGCCGTGCGAGGCATCGAGCCATAAGGACGATCTGACTGGCGCGATTGCTTCGATCCAGGCTTTCGCAAAGCAGCAGTTTTCCGCCTTTCCAGCCCCCCCTCCCAAATTTTCCTGACGCGACGAATTCGTTCTTCCGGCTGAACCTGTTCCAGCGGTGTGAAGTGAGCTGTCTGCCACTGTCGGCGGTTCAGATTTCTGCACCCGGACATGGCGGCGAACGGAACGGCGTTTGATGTTGGAAGTCGCACGACTTTCTCACCAACACGTCTCCGCCATTCCCGTCACCTGCGTTGGACCAGACCCTGATCGGACATAACCGAAAATGGCGAAGGCGCATTCATATATGCGCGTGGAGCATGCAATGGACTCTATCCTCTATTTTCTCTTTTGGGCCGGCCTGATCTTCATCATGATGCGATTTGGCTGTGGCGCTCACATCATGGGTCACGGCAAGCGTGGAGCAACCCGCGATGATCCAGGCGCTTCGGCGGCTGATGTCCGCTGGTCCGCCCCGGAGACTGACATTGACCCGGTGTGCGGGAAAACCGTTCAGACCCGAAACTCGAAGTCGGCCGTCCATGACGGCCACGTTCACTATTTTTGTTCGCGGGAATGCCGCGAGCGCTTCGAGGCCGCGCCGGATTCCTATCTTGGTGTAGCTGTGGGAACCATCCCGAAGATGAGCGGGCAAGCTCATGGATAACCATGCAAGTGCCGTCCGACCCCACCAGGCAGGCGTAGCTCTGCCCCTGATCCGTCCACCTCATATCCCGGTCGTCGCGCTGATATTCGCGCCGCTATTCACTTATTTCTCTGCCCGCTGGGCACATTGATGCAACGCACACCAAAAGGACCTCACCTATGACGTCACCATTGAAGCTTTCTGTTTCGGCAGTCCTTGCCGTTCTCCTGACTTCGACATCGGCAATGGCTGCGACTGTTTACGTTGCCAATGGCAGCGCCGGTCAAATCATCGTCGTTGATGCCGACACAGGCACGGTCGAACGCACCATCACCGGACTGGATGCCATTCACGGCCTCTCGGGTGCACCCGGTGTCCGGTATCTCGTCGCCGGCAGCTATTCCGAGGTCGAAGCCACCGAGGCCCGGGCGCTTGCCAAACCAGAAGGTGTGTCGGACGACGAGCATGCGGCCCATCACGCCAAACCGGTGGCAGGCGCGATGCCCAAGGATGCCGCAATCAGCATTCTGACCATCCTCGACGCAAAGTCCGGTGAGATACTGCGCCGGATCGACGTGCCCGGCGCGGTCCATCATACTGCCGTTTCGCCCGACGGTCGTTACGCCGCTGCTACGCATCCATCAGGTGACGGGATAAGCATCATCGATCTCGAAACCCTGGCTTTCAAGGCCTTTGTTCCAACCGGATCGGCACCGAATTACGCCGTTTTTTCCGCAGATAGCGGCTCGGTTTTCGTCACCAATTCAGGCAACGGCACAGTCAGTGAAGTCAATGTCGAGAAGGGATTTGTCAGACGCAATTTGCTTGTCGGTACAGCTCCCGAGCATGTGGTCATCTCCGGCGACGGGGCAACACTGTATGTGGCCGACGCAGACATCGGCAAAATCCATGAGATTGCGGTGTCCGATGGTACCATTCCGCGCTCATTCGAGATTGGAGGAGAGTTGCACGGGCTCGACTTGTCGGACGACGCGAGCACGCTCTTCGTCAGCGGAAAGGGCGAAGACAAGCTTGTCGCGATCGATCTGAATTCCGGAGAGGCACGAACCGTTTCACTGTCGCCCGCTCCCTATCATCTGACAACGATCCGCGACGCCGGCAAGATTTTCGTGTCGAGCCGCGACGAACCCAGGATCTGGATCATCAACCAGATCGATCTCGCGGTCATTGGCGAAATCGCAGTTTCCGGCGAGGGCCACCAGATGGTCTTGCTTCCGTAATTTCAAAGGACAATAAAAATGCAATTCAAGAACAACTTGCCAAAATATTTCGTCATCGGATTTTTCGGACTGGGAATATTTGCTCTCATCTCAAAGACCATCAAATCAGAAGCCGAGACATCGTATGCAACGGTCGGTTTGACTGAAATGTCGGCTGAAGCGCGAGCCGGTCAGGATTTGTTTGCCGCCAATTGCGCTACGTGTCATGGCGACGCTGGGAGAGGCACCGAAAAAGGGCCACCTCTGATCCATGATATCTACAATCCCGGACATCATCCCGATGAATCTTTCTATAGCGCGGTAGCCAACGGTGTTCCTCAACACCATTGGCCATACGGAAACATGCCGAAACTTAGCCAGGTAACACCGGATGAGGTTGCAAAAATAATCAGCTACGTCCGCGAGATACAACTCGCCAACGGCATCACCTACAAACCGCACAAAATGTAACCGGAAGGGAAGTGTTGATGAAAGCGGAACAAGCGGACGATCAGGTTCCTGCCGGTTTTTCCGGCACGGTTTACACCTGCTCGATGCACCCCGAAGTCAGGCGCTCAGTCGAGTGCCGAACGATAAGATACAATGCTTGCGGCGAAATTGGGCTGCGCACCGGCATTTGCTATTAAACCGGCAATCGGCCGGCTCTTCCGCGGCGACCATAGATTTGATCGCCGTCTGGATCCACCGGTTCCAGCCTCGAACCTCATGATTCACGCCAGCCACATCCGGACCGGCATCCAAATCCCCATTGCAACCATCATCAGGTTCTCTGTCAGCGAAACAAAGCCAAGCGGAACGCTACTGTCGCCACCGACACAAGCACATTTGAGTTCCCGTTTGTCGATGTAGACCGCTTTGAACACGGAGACAGCACCAATTCCGCCGATCACCAGTGCGAGCGGGGCTGAAAACCATGTCAGAGCGCCCGCAAGCATAAGGAGGCCGGCGGTCGCTTCGGCAAAGGGGTAGACGTATCCATACGGAACATAGCGTCTGGCAAGCAGATCGTAGTTCAGAAACATCGTGGAGAAACTCTCCACATTCTGCAATTTCTGAACAGCGAGAAGGCACATTGCAATGGCAACAAACCGTTCAACTATGGTGATGGCCGGCACCGGCGCGGGAGAAATCCAGGTCACGGCCACTGCCAGAAGGAACGACATCAGGAATATGGCGATGACCGGACGATAGCTGGTTTCACCGTCTTCAGGAACGTGCTGCCCAAAGAAGCGTCTTACGTCGTCATAGCCACCAATCCGCTTTTGATTGATGAAAGTCTGCGGCGTTGTTTCAACGCCATGTTCTTTCCGGAATGCATCCGTCTCGGCTTGCGTCGTGAGCCAGTGGTCTTCCACCTCATAGCCCTTTCGTGCCAGCAGCGACTTTGCCTTGAGTCCATAGGGACAAATGTGGTCGGGCATTACCATTCGGTAGAGTGACGCTTTCGGCAGAACCGCCATGATCGCTCCCCCTATTTGCCGTCAATTTCCGGCGTCGCCTTCGCACCGCCTTGAAGATCGATGATCAGAGCCTTCATTTCTCCAATTTCGCGCACCTGGGCCTCAATGATGTCGTCGGCCAGCTTCCGAACCCGGGGATCAACGATCTTCGCACGTTCCGACGTGAGGATTGCTATTGAGTGATGCGGAATCATTGCCTTCATGTAGGAGACGTCGCCAACTGTGGTCTGGCTTCGCAGCAGAAACAGCGATGTGGCAAAGATCAAAACGCTGCCCAGGAAGATCGCGATGTTCAGCCTCTTGTTGGTGTACATGCCGAGCATGAATGCCAGCATGATGATCGCCATGCTGGCGCCCATATACAAAGCTGCAAAACTGCGCGTTTCGCTGAAAAAGAGATGATCCCATGCGTATGTGTTCAGATACATCAAACCAAACATGACGATCGTCGACACCACGATCATCAGCAAGAAGCGAGTGTAGGACATTCTTGACTCCCAAAATTTGCCACAAGTGTAGGTTAAACAACCTTACCACGTGGGAAGGTTCCATGGATTCCAGAATTTTTTTGTGAAGCTTTGAAAACCACCCATATAGGTTCTTGATTTGGGGGACTTAAACAGCCAGCGTTTGTGATACAGATCAATGCCAATCATTTCTATCGGGGATAGCCTGAATTGCTCGGGGCGACCGCCCCTTCAAATGGAGAACTGAAATGACAAAATATCTATTGTCACAACTTGCCAAGAGCATCGCTTTGGTTCCGCTTTCGGCTACAGCTGCCCTCGCACAGGTCGGCGAAATTCCCGCCGGAAATGTTCCGTTCCGGTATGGTCACGGAATGATGTGGGGAGGCGATCAATGGGGAGGATTTGGCATGGTTCTCGGACCAATTTTCATGATCTTGGTGCTTGTGGGCATCATCGCAGCCGTGATTTACGTCATGCGTCACATGGGCTCCGGCATTGTGCCCGGAACGGGTCAGTCTTCCAGTCGCGCCCTCGACATCCTCAAAGAGCGATATGCGCGTGGCGAAATCGATTCCAAGGAATTCGATGAACGGAAGAAACTGCTGTCAGACTAGGCCAACCGCACTGGCCTGCCGATCTTGATCTTTCCGTTTTTTCCGGTCGGATGATCATGCAGCTCAAATTCACGCAATTGCCGAGAAAACGAAAGATCACATGTACGACATGAAACGACGTGATTTCCTGACTTCCGCCGCCGCAGCCTTTGTTGTTGCAGGCGGCGGATCGACTTTGGTTCGCGGTGGCTTCGCGGCTGAAACACCGCCGCGATTGCAAATGCCTCCGCTCATCGACACCCGAGCCAGCGGCCGGCTTGCCATGACCGCGCAAGCGGGAAGCAGCAATTTCCTCGGCGGACCTGCAATCCCGACCGCCGGTTACAGCCAGGCGTATCTCGGTCCGACAGTGATCATGCAGAACGGCCCGCTGGCCGCGCAAATCGGCAACACTCTAAGCGAACAGGTCAGTGTTCACTGGCATGGAATGAAGATTGCTGGCAACCATGACGGAGGTCCCCATCAGCCGGTGCTTCCAGGGAAAGTCTGGAAGCCGGAAATGCAGGTGAACCAGGATCCTGCCACCATCTGGTATCACTCTCATATTCACGAACGCACAGCACAACAGGTTTACAACGGCTTGGCTGGCGTAATTCACCTCACCGACGGCAGGGATGATGATCGTGGCCTGCCATCGGCCTATGGCATCGATGATCTGACGCTGGTCCTGCAGGACCGTAGTTTCGATCGCAAGGGCCGCATGGTCTATGAGCCTTCGATGATGGACCGGATGCATGGATTTCACGGCAACCGCATGCTCATCAACGGTCAATCGGGGGCAGTCGCGGCGGTTCCCAAGGGGATCGTGCGGCTGCGCCTGCTCAATGGGTCCAACGCCCGCATCTACAATCTGTTTTTCAGTGACGGCCGCCCGATGCATCTGGTGGCAACCGATGGTGGTTTCCTGCCGCAGCCCCTGGCGCTCGACATGCTCCAACTGGCACCGGGAGAGCGGGCTGAAATTCTCGTGGATTTCTCGGTGGCAGACGCGCCGGTGCTGATGAGCGACCCCGACCAGGCCTATGGTGTGCTCGAATTTGCCGTGGATGACACGCTCTCGGCACGCATCACAAGCCTTCCAGACAAGTTTGGCAGTCCACTTGAAGAACTCAATGGGCCGGACACCAAGACCCGCAAGATTTCGCTGGACATGGGAATGGGCATGATGATGGGCGGCGGTGGCTTTGCCATCAACGGCCAGCCCTTCGATATGGATCGCATCGATTTCAATGTCGCGCTTGGCTCAGTGGAACGCTGGATTGTCCGCAGTTCGATGGTGGCGCACCCTTTCCACGTTCATGGCGTCCAGTTCCGTGTTCTCAGTGAGGACGGATCGCCGCCGCGTCCGGAAAATTCGGGGTGGAAGGATACAGTTCTCGTGCCCACTCAAACCGAAATTCTCGTTCGGTTCGAACATTCTGCCAACAAGGAAAATCCGTTCATGCTCCACTGCCACATTCTCGAACACGAGGATGCAGGAATGATGGCCCAGTTCACCGTCAGCTGAGCTCCTCTCGCCCGGCCAAGCGGGGAGTGAGTGTTTGTCGCTGATGCTGCCGATGGCGGCCACTAACGCGCGTCACCTGAATCCATTTGTATGCGACGCGCGCTAGCACTTTGTTTCTGCATGTCGTTCTCGCAACACCGCAGGACACTTTTGCGCGACATGCTTTAATCGGTCTGCCCACTGTTGAAGGGCGTTTGCGGACGTCCGTTTTGTCTTGATTGGCCGCAGTCATCCTTGGCGGAATGCTGGGACCTCCGCTGCTGGTTTTTGGACTGTCCCATATCTCGGCGTTTTCCCCGCCGTTACACCGCCACCTCTGCGTCAATGGCTGGATGCGGATCGTACCCGACAACCTCGAAATCTTCGATTCTGTATTCATCGATCGTGGCGGGGCGGCGGGTAAGCCGGACTTTCGGGAAGGGCCTCGGTTCCCGCTGAAGCAGCGTTTGGGCCATTTCGATATGATTGAGATAAAGGTGAACATCTCCCCCCATCCAGATCAATTCATGTGGCTCCATATCGACCTGCTGCGCCACCATCATCAACAGCGCGGCTTGCTGGCAAATATTGAAGGGATTGCCAAGACCGATATCGTTTGAACGCTGACCGACGAGAAGAGAAAGACGTCCTTTGTTCGCCCCGGGATTGTCCAGACCGCTTACATGAAATTGATACGTCATGTGGCAAGGATGGAGCGCCATATTCTCCAGTTCACCGACATTCCAGGCATGGAACAGCATCCGCCTGCTTGACGGATTGGTTCTGAGAGTTTGGATGACTGCCGACACCTGATCGTGCTCTCGACCGTCCGCGGCCAGCCATCTTCTCCACTGCTTGCCGTAAACGGGGCCAAGATCGCCCCATTGCCTGGCGAATGCGTCGTCGGATTTGATCCTCTCTTCAAAAGCCTCTTGAGTTATCTGTTCTCCCGTGGACGAACGGTACTTGGCCAACGGCCAGTCGGTCCATATCCGCACGTTTTCCCGCAGCAGCGACTGGATGTTCGTTTCTCCCTTGAGAAACCAAAGCATCTCCTTAATCGCCGTTTTCCAATAGACACGTTTGGTCGTGTAGATCGGGAGCGTGCCATCCGATAGATCGAACCGCAGCATCGCACCAAACATTGACAGCGTGCCCACGCCAGTTCGATCAATGCGTCGATCGCCTTTCTCCAAAAGGTGTCTGACAACATCAAGATACTGTTGTTCCGGGTGACGACCCATGAATGCTCCTCTTTTCAAAACACTTTGACCGGCCAGATCGACAAACACAAGCGCGATACCAAACCGGATTTCGGCAACCAAGCGGACGCCGAGAAAGATGCCGGACGAGCGCTGGTGGAGCTGGCAGCAGAGCTTGCCGTTTGCTGGTTGTCAGTGCCGGCGGACAGATCGAACCGCATCAGGTGAGCGAAGAGGCTGCGTGTGCCGGTGCCGGTCCGGTCGGCGCGATCGGAACCCTGGTCGAGAACAAGACGTAGAAGGTCGTGATGTTGCTGCATGGCCGCCGCTTGGTGATTCGAGGAACCATGATCCTAGCCGAGTTGGCGCAAGGCCGAAACGGAACTGGCTCATTGTCCCCGACATCGAGCCGCGGACACCCAAAAGCCCCGCCCCGGCTATGTTGACCGGAACGGGGCCCTGATTGTTCTACCCTGGCTCAAAGATCGCCGAGTTTGCCCAGTTGCTTGGCAACCAGGTAGTAGAAGGTGACGCGGGCCTTGGAATTGTCCGCTTTCATCATTTCGCAGACAGCGGCAACCGCATCTTCAGCGGCGGCTCCGGTGACGCCGAGCTTCTTACCGCACCATTTTTCGACAACCCGCGCCAGTTCCGATGGATCCGAGCAGGCAACCATCGAAGCGTCGCGGCTTCTCAGGGCAATGCCGAGGTGTCTGACAATCTTGCCAATGACTTCATCGGATGCGCCGGCATCATATTTCTTCACATCGGCTGCGTAGTCAGTCATGAATGTTCCCCTTTACTGGAATCCGGTTGTGCGAACTGGCGGAACCAGCGCCTTTCCCGTTGGCAAATCAACGGGGGCATTTTGGCTCTCAAGGTGTTGCTGTCAATAGTACCGAAAGCGGATTGGCCCTTTTCATTCGGGCTCGCACACCCTATATTGAGAGTGCTGCGCAAGCAGCTATGACAATAAACGAGCGTTGCAATAAACCATTCGGACCCGGGGGCGGTACCCGGCGCCTCCACCATGATCCGGTCTTCTGGATCCGGCCACAAGCCGAAACCAGCCTGACGGCCGGATGATGATGGGGGCGAAACAGGATCGACGAGGGTGTAAAGAGCGACTTTTTGTTCGGTATTGTACCACCGTTATCGGGCTAAACTTGTAGTTGCAAATGACAACTATGCGGAAGCTCGTCTCGCTGCTTAATTGCGGTGTGACACTTCAAATTAAGTCCTAGAGGGTCGCACTTCTAGGCGGGGTTCGGAGGTACCTGGCAACAGAAACCTCCACTTTTCTCGATATTTTCGGCGCCCGGCACGACACCAGACCTGATCCAGATTGCCGGATTGTCGAAACCAAGGTAGCCAACTTACCCTGTATATTGATACCGACGTGGACGCATCAGGGCTTTATACCGCAACACCGCTTTCAAGGTTGTTGGCTTTCCGGTTATAAAGACAGGTGAATCGGGGCGCTTGACCGCCTTTGTGAATGAGAGTTGGCTCCAGGCCCGAACAGGCTGGCCCAGACAGGAAAGACCGCGCTAATGCCGCAAGACCACATTCGATACGACATTCTTGCCCAGGACGCGTTGCGCGGCGTGATCCGCAAGGTGCTGTCCGAGGTGGCTGTGACCGGGTACCTGCCCGGCGATCATCATTTCTTCATCACCTTCCTGACCGAAGCGCCCGGCGTGCGCATTTCGACGGCGCTCAAGGAGCGCTATCCCGAACTGATGACCATCGTGGTGCAGCATCAGTTCTGGGATCTCAAGGTGACGGAATCGCTGTTCGAGATCGGTCTGTCATTTTCCGACAAGCCCGAGAAACTGATTGTGCCGTTCGCCGCCATCCGCGGATTTTACGATCCATCAGTCAATTTCGAACTGGAATTCGACACCGTTCTGGAACACGCCGCCAATGATGGAGGCGACACAGAGGACGACGAGCGCGCCGAACTGGCGGGCACGATCGAACGGCTTGTCGAGCCGGCCGCCAAGCCCGAAACCGATGCCAAGACGGAGACCGCCGACCGCGAAGCGGAACCGGGCGACGACAAGAAACCGGGCGCCGATGTCGTCTCGCTCGATTCCTTCCGCAAGAAGAACTGACGGGTCCGCGTCATGAGCGGCGACGTTGTCAATCTGCGCATGGCCCGCAAACGGCGCGACCGCGCCGTCAAGGAAGCCGATGCCAAACGCAACCGCTTTGAACACGGACGCTCCAAGAGCGAACGCGACCTGGCCCGCGCCCGCAATGACAAGGCGGCGCGCGAGCATGAGGCGTCGCGTCGCGAACCCGGCGATGACCGCGGTTGAGCCATGACCGGTTCGCTGATCCGCAAGCATTCCGTCAGCATACGCGGGCACCGCACCAGCATAACCCTTGAAGACGCCTTCATGGACGTGCTTCGGCGGATGGCCGCGCAGCGTGGAATGGCACTGGCGGCGTTGATCGCCGAAATCGACGGCGCCCAGGCAGCACCCGGCAACCTGTCGTCCGCGCTGCGTCTGGCCGTGCTCGACTGGGCGCTCAAAGACGGGCATCCGCGGGCAGACAAATCCGGGATATGACTATCGCTTTACGACTGCGCGCAGATCACCGGCGGCGGCTCAACCCTCCGGCAGGATCGGTCAGCCGTCCGGCAAGATGAGACTGCGGATCGGATCTTCGACGCCGGGAAGATTTTCAAAATCCAGTTCAGGAAGCCGCTGTTGTGGCGGCTCATCGGCAATAGCAGACGGCGGATCAGGTATCACCTCGGGTGCAGGCTGCGATCCCGGCGGGGGAAGCGGCCGGCGTTCAATCAGCGGAGCGTTATTCAGCGCCTTCTGCCGTGCGGATTGCTCAAGAGCACGCTGTCTGGCGCTCTTGGAGGCTTCACGGGCAGCGGCTTCCGCAGCCTGATCCGCGGCGTCCCGTGCGGCATGCTCGGCCTTGATCCGCTCAGCTTCCTGTGCCGCCTCGCGGGCGGCTTGCGCCTCTGCTTCGGCCTTGGCGGCCGCAGCGGCCTGCCGGTCAGCTTCCTCGGCGGCAAGGCGGGCCGCTTCTTCGGCTTCAATCGCGGCCTGACGTGCGGCTTGTTCGGCAGCGAGCCGGGCGGCTTCGGCCTCGGCGCGGGCTTTTGCCTCTTCAGCCGCCAGACGGGCGGCTTCCTCCGCGGCCTGCCGGGCGGCCTCTTCTTCGGCCAGACGCGCAGCCTCCTCGGCCTCGGCGCGGGCGCGGGCTTCAGCTTCGCGTCGTTCCGCACTCTCCTTGAGCAAAGCGACCTCGCGCCGCAGCCGCTGTTTTTCAACAACGCCGGCCTGAAGCAATTCAACCTTGCGGCGCTCGCGCTCGAACGCCCGCATCGACAGATAGTTGCTCAACTGACCAGCGTCGATGGAGACCGCCGGATCGGCGAGGAGACCGCCGATACCAAATATCAGCGACGGATCGCCACCAGCTATTGCCTCGACACCGGGCTCAAAAGCCAGCCGCCAATCGGCTTCAAGACGAAGTCCGACCAGATCCACACGGGCATCACCCGACAGGTTTGCCTGTTCCGCGTCGATCTCGGCAGATGAAAACCGCATGACGCCGCCGGTCAGGGTGAAGGGCAACCGCAAGGCAGGCGCCTTGATTTCCCCGCCACGCATGAAGCTGGTCACCATACTGGCCACCGAACCGGATTCCGGCTCAAAGCCATCCCGGTCGGCGGCGCCGAGAATGCGTGCAAAAGCACCCGGATCGATGCCCGAGACCGCCAGGTCGCCGGCAACCAGTTCTCCGCCGCCGGCAAGAGAACCGACCAGGTCGCGGATCGATTTTCCGGTGCCTTCCAGGCTGGCGGTGGCGCCGGCCTTGCCTGACAGCACGGAGGAGCCACGAATGGCGCGTTCGAGTGCAGCAAGATTTGCATCAGAGGCTGAAACGCGCGCCGACAGGAACACCGATCCATCGGAATTGGTCAGCGACAAGTTACCGCCCAGGCGCCCCCCGAACCAATCGGCCTGAGCCTGTTCCAGCGCCATCGCGCCGGTGCCCGAGGTCAGATTTGCCTTGAAATTCCGCGCGGTTCCAGCCCGACCGAGATCGATCTGGTCCGCCTCCAAGGCGATCCGCAGCGCCGGCTGCCCGGGCGCGGGCGGCAAGAACGCGGCGGCGTTCCAGGTCGACCCGTCCGAGCCGAACAGGTTCGGGCCAAGCGCCAGTTCGCTCAGCCAGCCCAGATCAGCCCGCTGGATGTGCATTGCGCCCTGGCCTGCAGCCCCGGACGCCGACCGGTCAAACTCCAGATTTCCGGAAAATGCATTGTCCTCGGCCAATCCCTTGATCCCGGACACCAGTATCCGGGTCTCGCTCATGGCAAGATCCGCCGTCATCGACACCGCTAGACCCGTCCCCGCCTGCGGCAGGAATTGGCCGAACATGATCGCGAATGGTTCGATATCGGCCGCCTTGACATCAAGATAGAACAGACCGGTGACAGGTTGGGACGCAGGGATGGCGCCATTGCCTTCAAGCGAGAATTCCGCATCCCCCGAGGTCAGCCGCGCATCAATGGCGAAATCCCCCTCCCCGGCCCCGCCATCGGCGTTGATTGTCAGACTGGCAGGCCCCTCGTCCTCGAGCGGCAGGACAGCGAATCCGGTTTGTTCGAACAAGCGGTAGGCTTCCGGATTGTCCGCTTCAATGACGATGGAGCGAGGGCCGTCGCCGCCCGGCATGAGACCGGTACCGCCCGCGCGGATCCTGACCGTGCTGCCGCCTGACACGCCGGTGACGATCAGTTCCGGTCCGGCGTCGGGATCGAGTACCAGGTTCACCTCAGCCGACACGTCGTCAAAGGCGGAGCTGTTGGCGGCAAGGCGGCGGATGATCTGATGGCCACCGCTCGCCCGCTCCGCAAGATCAAACAGACCGGCCGCGGTGGCGGCGCTGACTTGACCGCTTATTGTCCCGCGCGGCGCGGCGAACGACCCTTCGAGCGACGCGGAGAAACTTCCCGAGGCGCCGCCGAAATCAGCAAATTTCAAGCTGTCCAGCGTCAGCCGGCTGTCGCGCCACAACAGCGACGTCTCAAAATCATCAAGCCTGTAGTCGCCGAGAGTGAAGGTGTCGGCCTTGATCCGGGCCGCGACATTGTACTGCGCAAGCGGCCGCGCCGCAGCGCTGTCCGCACCCGCCAGAAGCGCCAGCGCCCTGACCGCATCGACATCGAATGTATCGCCCGACAGTTCAACCGACAGCGACGGGGGGCCGTCGGCGGGTATCTGGCGTTCCAGCCTACCCTTGAGGATGGCGGGGCCAACCGCAACTTCCAGCGCCTCGAAGCGCTGCAGCGTCGACGACAGGCTGACCTGGGAGGAAATGCCCGCGGCGCCAAGCCTCCGGATTACCGGATCAACGTCACCGACCAGCCAGTTGGCGAGCCCGGAGGGCTGGGTCGATGCGACGGTCAGGGTTCCGTTGAAGCTCGCCTTGGCACCCGATACCAGCCGGCCGCGAGCCTCGACTGTGGTGCGTCCGGGGAGATTGGCGGAGAAGCCGTCGATCAGCCAGGCATCGCCGTCGGGCCGGGCGTCGAGCGAAATTTGCCGCAAGGTGGTGTCGCCGGCGATGATGGCCGGCAGGTTGAGCGACAACCGCCCCGGCAGCGGCGGTGGTGGCAACCGGTCGATGAAGGCGTTGACGACCGCCAGACGTTCATCAAGCGATAGTGCAGCTGCTGACTCAGCCGCGGCATCTTCGCCGCCGAGACGGTCCATGTCGATCTGCTGGCCATCGGCGATCAGCAGGAACTCGGGATTGGGGCCGGTGTCGATGGTGGCCTGGCCGGTGACCACATAGGGGTCGTCCGACAGCCCGAATTCGGCGCGCCACTGCTTGATCGACAAACGCTCGTTGGTGGCCGCGAAATCCCCCTTGGCAACAATCAGCGGCCGCTCGGGCGTGGCGGTTTCACTCCCGGTCTCTGACAGTCCCATGAAGGTGAACAGTCCGTCATAGAGCGGCTTGTTGTTGTCGATCCTCGCCTCGCCCTCGGTTTCCAGAAGCACCGGCCAGGCATCGGGAACAGTCTTCACCCGCATCCTGATCGACCCGTCATCCCTGGCGATGCCGGTGGAAATCGACATGGCGCCCCGATGGCCGGCGATCTCGCCATCGGCTTCGATCAGCCATGGTCCCGCCAGCGATTTGGCGGAAACCAGCGCATTGATATCGCGAAAGCGGTGAGTCCGCCCGTTTTGCTGGTCAATGATGGTGACATCGGCGTCCTCGATGGCGACCCGCTCCAGCACGACCAGATCGCCCGGCGTCGTCGGCTTGCGCTTGAGCGCCCAGTCGAGCGTGCCGTCGTCGAGAATGCGCACCACGGCCTTGGGGGCCTCGACGCGCATGTCGAAGATCAGCACTTCGCCGCTCAGGAAGGGGGCCAGTTCGGCATCCATGGAGAATTTGGCGATGGTCATCGCCGGCTGGGCTTCGTCGCCGACCGTGACGTCGTGAAACGTGACCGACGGGAACGGCAGCAGCCGGGCGTCGGCGTCGCCGCGCACCCTGACAGGCTGGCCGATGATGCGGCTTGCCTCGGCTTCAAAGGCGGTGCGGTAGCTGCTCCAGTCGATAAAATAGGGAGCAATCAACGCCGCGAACAGCGCCAACACCAGCAAACCACCAATTGCGACGAATACCCGGATCAGTTGTCAGTCCTCCTGGCGGCCGGCATGGCCGCTCGTTTGCACCTTAGTCATCGAATGAAAAAATCTTGCCCGGGTTCATGATGTTCATTGGATCGAGAGCCCGTTTGATCTGCCGCATCACCGAGACGCTTTCTCCCATTTCCTGCGCAAGATAGGGGCGCTTGCCCTGACCTATACCATGTTCGCCGGTGCAGGTTCCATCCATCGCCAGCGCCCGCGCGTTCAGCCGTCCCACAAAGGCTTCGGCAGCCTCGATCTCGGCGGCACTATCGGTGTCGAGCAGCACCAGCACATGAAAATTGCCATCGCCGGCATGGCCGACAATCGGCGCGATCAGTTTAGATGATGCGATGTCGTCCTGGGTTGCTGTCACACACTCGGCCAGCCTGGAGATCGGAACGCACACATCGGTGGAAATGCCCTTGGCGCCGGGGCGAAGCTTGAGCGCCGCCCAATAGGCGTTGTGGCGCGCTTTCCACAATTGGCTGCGGCGCTCGGGGTTGGCGGTCCACAGGAATTCGCCGCCGCCACACTCCGCGGCGATCTCGCCAAACATCGCCGCCTGCTCGGCAACGCCGGCCTCGGTGCCATGGAATTCAACAAACAGCGAGGGGACCTCGGGGTTTGAAAGGTCCGAATAGGCGTTGCAGGCTTTCATCTGCAGCGCGTCGAGAAGCTCGATGCGGGCCACCGAAATGCCCATCTGGATGGTCATGATGACGGCGTTGCAGGCCGCTTCGACGCTGGGAAACGGACAAACGCCGCCGGAAATCGCTTGCGGGATTCCCTGCAATCGCAGCGTCACCGACGTCAACACACCCAGGGTGCCTTCGGAGCCGACGAAGAGCCGGGTCAGATCATACCCGGCCGAGGATTTGCGGGCCCGGCGCGCCGTGCGGATTTCCTCGCCGGTCGCGGTGACGGCGGTGACCGCAATGACGTTCTCGCGCATGGTGCCGTAGCGCACCGCGTTGGTGCCGGAGGCCCGGGTTGCTGTCATGCCGCCGATGGACGCGTTGGCGCCGGGATCGATGGGAAAGAACAGGCCGGTGTCGCGCAGATGGGTATTGAGCTGTTCGCGCGTCACCCCCGGTTCGACCGTGCAGTCGAGATCCTCGGCGTTGACTTCAAGCACCTTGTCAAGCCGCGCCATATCAATCGAAATGCCGCCCTGGGGCGCATTGACATGGCCCTCCAGCGAGGTGCCGGTGCCATAGGGGATGACAGGAACCCGGTGGTCTGCGCAGGCGCGGACAATCAGCTTGATCTCGTCGGCCGAATTGGGAAAGATCACCGCATCGGGCAACTGGCCGGGAATATAGGTGGTGGTATGGGCGTGCTGGGCGCGCAAGGTTTCGCCGGTCTGGAGCTGCTCACCGAAGCGCTGCCGCAACACACCGATGACCGCGGCAATGCCTTCCTCGTTGCGAAGGCCGGCGCCGGCGTTTTCCAGACTCATTTGATTTACTCCCATCGGTCGCGTTGACAGCGAAGCCCGCCAGATGCTTGCCGCATCGCCATGGTGAGGTAATGTGCAAACTGAAGCGCGCTTGTCCAGTGCGCGCGAAGTCGCAAGTCTGTTTTAGAGCACCGTACGATTAATACGACGCATTCTGCCGCAATGATTT
>TARA_R110002050_G_scaffold184238_1_pt1 | contig 35747 bp, 25 predicted proteins | sample TARA_R110002050 | Tara Oceans TARA_R110002050 (sample SAMEA4396988) | marine metagenome | biome: Polar Biome; feature: [DCM] deep chlorophyll maximum layer (ENVO:01000326); material: water (ENVO:00002006), including particulate matter (ENVO:01000060) such as... | depth 25 m
TTCTTCCCCGAAACGACCAATATTAAAGAAAAATTGTTGAATTTAGAGATGTCCTAAAAAGGGTAAGGCTACATTTTTACAGGTTGTTAATTGTAAAGCTAACTAATGGTCATATTCGTCACTTGCTTATTTACACAAAGTGCTTTTAATACACATAAATCCTAGTCGTTAGGTTTGTGCCTATGAGGTTTCAGCCCAGGGTGTTTTGGTTTGTTGTCCGGAGTCACCCTCCTTCTTCTGTCAGGGGTGCCATCCGGCTTTTTTGGTTTTGGTCCGGGTTTAATAGCTTCTGTTTTCATCCTAATATTGAGTTTAAATATTCAACCTTAAAAATATAGCATAGGTTAGGTAACCAACTGCGGAAAACCGTATTTGAACAATAAATTTTGAAGTAAAATATCATTCCAAATACTTTACCTCCCTCCTATTGTATAATAGTTAATAAGTGTTTATTCACAAGGTTTTCATTGTTTTTTAAAGGAGTTCATGAACCTCGCAAAGGAGCTCGGTTTCATTAACATTGTAGTAGAAACTTTTAGAGTAAATTTTTTCAAGAAAATAGTTACAACTTTTCCCGCTCACCATCTCGCTCAAAAAATTAAAGATTCCCAATCTTTAATTTTTATGCCGTAACCAAAGCTCAAGTTACATTAAAATACCTATTTATATCTATTTTCAATAAAATGGAGTATCAATATTGGTATTTATTTCGACTCAATTATCCTATTAAAATAGGCACTATTTTTTTGCAAACTTATTAACGAATGATGATAGATTCGTTGCATACCCAACTAAAATCTGAGGATAAAAATCCTTAGCTCCTAAATGATAAAATCCACCTATTCTGGCATAAACACCACCATTTGACTCGTTAGGATTTAATTTACTATACAAATTTAGTTGTAGCCTTAGAACCTCCCTTTTGTCATTATCATTCTCTTGGTTATATAAAACATTTAAATTCTCAACTGACCCCCTACCATTTAACCAATTCATTGCAATGTTCAAATCTGCTCCAAAATTTAATTGAGGTCGAATCTCAAAATTAGTGCTTAATTCATGGCTAAGTGCATTTAATTGATACCTGCTAACTTCATCCATTCCATTATCTATTTCTGTATGTTTCAGGCCCGCCCTAAAATATCTCAATCCATATCCAACGCTCCATTCAGTTGATAACCCTTTCAATTCAATGTTTAAAAAATCAATACCCATACCGGCATTTACATTATTATATTTTATATAGTCAAAATTATTTATTGTTGCGGAAATTAGATTGTTATCATTGTTAGGATTTAATTCAACTTCCACAGGAGTGATAAACCTTGAATTATCATCAAACCCATTGTATATAGTTGCATTAATATCAGCATATAAAGAACTAAAGAAGCTAGCTTTTCGAAAATTACGAATCCAAAGAGGAATTTTAATTCTTCCTTCAGCTTGTAATAAACTATTAGCATTTTGATTATTTAATCCTAAAAAATCCGCAAATACAACCGCAGTGAAATAGTCCATTAATTTACGTTCCTCTATAGCAATTGTACTATCTGCTACTATTTTGTAATCTTTGTTTCGGGCAGAATAATTAGAACTTCCATCTTTAGGATAATATTCAAATAAATCATTATAGTTTAAGTATAAACTTCTTGCATCTTTATCCTTTGGCGATATAGGCACAAAGCTTAAACTATTTCTGAAGGATCTTAAAGGAACACTAAATTGAACATTAGTAACAGTAAATTCTCTCGAGCCGCTGGATAACTTTCCAACCACAACAACTTCTTTTGCCTTATTGTTAAAAAACCGTACTGTAGCATATTCAATTATGAAAGTTGTATCCTCAACCACAGCCAAACTATATTTTTTATAAACCCTAATTTCCTTATTAAGCTTTAACATACCAGAATATTTGGTTTCCAAATTTTCTATTGCTTGAACTAAAGAATCAATTTTTTTATTAAAGGGTTTTGCTGCATCACTTATAATACTTCTTTCATTCAATGATCTAACTACCAGATATAACTCTGCCATATAGTCTTCATCAAGCTCGGTATAATTTTCATTTATTGATTTGATGAAGTTATTAACTATTTTTTTAAAAGTGGTTTTCTCAGTCGAATACAATATTTTAATTGACTTTTTACATTTATAATATTCATCGCAAAATTTTAGATTATAAAATTTTAATTCATGATTATTCTTTATGTTAATATTGAAAACAATGTCCTTTTTAGCAATTGAGTCGGTTAGTATAACGTTATTGATAAAGCTATAATCGGAATCCTCTAATGTTTCATTATAAATTTCAGCTAACTGGCTTCTAAAGTCTTCATTTAGTTTTAATTCAAAGATTTCATTAAATCTTTCCTCTGATATAAATAGTTTTTTTACCCCCTCCTTAATATCACTATAGTTATTTTCAATACCATCTATCAGCTCCCTTTCGCTATTAGCCTTGAATCTTATTGAATCTTTGAATATGACATTTATATTGTTTTCGGTACCCCGTTCGAATTTGTACTCATCTGAATCTTTAAAAACCGAATTTGGTATATTCGAATCTTTCAAAATAGAATCTACATTTTTGACATAATCACCACTATTAAAGACCAATTTTAATTTAACAAGATTTGAGATGACTTCTTTCTTTGGTTTTGTCAATTCAAATTTCTCATAAATAAGGTCTAAGTTCTTTATACCAATGTTAATGCTATCATTCACCTTATAATAATAGGTTTCTGCTATCTTTTTCATATTGTCAACTACCTTTTCGACAAAAGTCGATTGTGAATAATTTTCTTCTAAAAGAAAGCTTACATGTTGCCCTGAACGTTTATCATCAGAAATGAGAACCTGTACCTTATTATGTGATTCTTGAAGTAAATTAACCGTGAATACATTTTCAATGTTTTCAAACTTAATTTTTGAGTATTGGCTAAACGAATATTGGACAGAAAATAAAATGAATAATAAAATTATTTTTTTCATGATTATTGGTTTGGTTTTAAGACGATTAAAGAATATAGACCATGAATTTGGTCAGTATTTATACATAATTTCAAAATTTCGTTATTTATATGCAATACCCATTTATAGGTATTTAGCGGGGGAAGATATTTGTAGGAAATTAATTTTTTGAGGAGTTTAAATACACAAAAAATTAACAAGAAACCAATTACAGTTTTCTGTAACAGATTAAAAAAATTAATATAATTCCATTCCACAAATTGCCTTCCCTCCTATCTCTAACCAGTTAACAAACCCGCCTGAAAACAATGTCGGGCAGGTGTTCAATTACCTTTTTAAAAAATACCTTTCATAAAAAAAGTAAATTCTCAAAATCTTGCCGGAAATGTATGTATGGTCCATCCAGCACCTTCTTCTTCCATTGTGGCACACATGATGGTTTCACCATCCGTACGTACATTGACCAGGCCATAATGGTTTTTGGTCAAAATACGGGAGCGTTCCAGTGGTTTTGTGGCATAGGAAATCGTGAACAGTTGGTGTACGGTTTTAAAATGAAAATCGCTCCTGGTTTCAAACTGTCTCGATTCCAATTCCATAGTTTCCAATAGCGTCTTTTCACGCTCCTCCAACGCCTCTCTGTGTGCTTTTTTTTCGTTTAAATCCTGTATGGCATTAAGCGCTTCCTTTTCATCTGTACTGAGATAGGAGGCTTTGCTGATTTCTGCCTTATTTAGCGCCAACAGGGCCTTATCGTTAACATTACCACTTCCATCATGAAAGTTCCGCATCTTTATATGTGTGACCTTTCCTAGTGAAACTGAGCGCTCTATCTCTGTCATATATACCAAGGGCGTTACCAATCTGTCCTTTACCGGGTCAATATCCACATGTCCGGTGACTGCGCTGGCCGCCACGACCTCTGGTCTTGGATGGGCGTAACCTTCAGCGTCCCCACTGGAGATTATGGTAGCTCCAGCATTTATATGTTGTAGGAATTTATAGGAAATATCATGGCTGCCATGATGACAAGCTTTGGCTACATCGCAGTTGAAACTGGATATTCGATCTCCATACGCTTCCGATATAAAGTCCATACTCGCTTTGTTTAAATCACCTGTCAGCAATATCTGGGCATTGTGGTAGTTGAGTCTCAGACAAATGCTATGGCCATTTTTATTGACCCCCGAGTTGCCAAGGTCCTTTAAAGCGGGCTGACCGTCTACATTTTTGGTCACCGGAGCCAATACTTTGATCTTACAATCGGACGTATTTGGCCAAATTTCCGGTAAATCCTGTCCTGCCTTTAAACTTTCAGAGTTTACCCCTACCCTATTGAAGGTAGTTTCAGGAAGTTCCTCGATAATATCTTTTAAGAATGATTTCCAATGGCCACTCAAGGTATCCTGATTATCTGGATCCAGGCACGAAATGGCATCTTGCCTATCATTTAAGAGACGGGTGAAATGACTGCTTTTTTTGGGTCCAAGACCGTCTTTATGAGTATCACCTTTGTCTACCCAGGTAGATAGTCCGGCATGGTGGAATTCACCAATTTTCAAATCGATACAATCCAATTCCAAATCAGTTTCCGGGTCTTTTTTCACTAAATCCCAAAGTCCGCCGTAATGGTCGGAATCACAGTGGGAAGCCATCATACTGTCTAGTTGAATTTTATAATGACCATAATCAAAAAAGAATTTCCAGTCTACAAAATCCGCTCCATTTTTACCTGTTTGCTGATTCGCCCTGGGCAATCCTCCATCGAGGAGCATATGTCTTCCTTCCGGAAAACGAATAAGTACACCGTCACCCTGACCTACGTCAATAAAATTTATATTTAAAAGTGCTGTTTCGCCAATAAGATGTGAACTTAACTTTCCAAACCATCCTCTAGCCCTTACACTACATAGATCGTTTTCCCTTTTGGTGATCTGGATTAAATCTCCCCAAAGCAAATCCTTGCGGTATTCGTTATTGGATAACTGGAGTCTAGAAGTGTAGGGTGTTTTATTATCATCGACATCTTTGGCCAAATAGCCTATTTCCACTACATGCCATCGTTTGAGAAATCCTTCTTGTCCATCAACAATACCTCTCGTCCAATCGTCCGACCCTATTCCATCCGGGAGAATGAGTTCATCCCCCCAATGTAATGTTTTGAGAACTGCTGCGTTTTCATTTGCGGTTAAATGAAAGGAGGTAGTAAAATCTTTTCTAAAGAATGATTTGTCCTTGCGACTATATGTTTTATCCTTAAAAAAGCGATACTCATCACTATATGCCCGAATCCACCCCTGTGCCATAAATAACAATTTTTGAGATTAGCTCAATACCATAGTGCCAATAACAGCTATTTAATGGGGGAAAGTAAAAACGTAGGCAGTAATTATCTGGAGACTAAAAAGTTACAAATAAAATTTTACTAACAATTACATAAAAACCATAGACTTTTTAAGGTTTTCATTTTATTGGCACCGCCAAAGGGTATAATACCCCCGAGGCTTGCCTCGAAAATTAAAGGTCGTTTCCTACGAATGCCTCGCGGGCTTGCCCCGAGGTTGTTTACTTGCTTGCCAAGTGTGAGGTAGTCGACTTAAAAAGAGTTTTAAGGACGGCATACTGTTGAAATACTTGGAATCTTTTAAAGTTTATGCGAGTTGGAGCATTGGCCTTTGTGTTGGCAATCTTTAACCTATGGCAATGGATCATAAGCCTACCTTGATAAAACTGCTTCGGCTGGCAGGTGTAAGATATTATACCGTATTAATAACAAATTACCGGAGAGTGCTTTTCTGTGCTATTTAACAGTATTTCTCTATGGTGCCTTGGCACCATAAGCTTTCTCGCCTGCAGTTTCCAGTATGCACAGGCATTGCGACCTATTGCATCATCACTTCTTCCGTACATGGAGAAAAGTTCCCGTAAACACTATAAGCCACAGGGGGGTCTGAGCACAACATTTCTCCAGAGTATGTTCCCGTACCACTGAAGGTACCTTGATTGTCGCCTAGGCTCAAGGTGTAGTTAAAATACGATATGCTCTCTATGGAATCCGTTTGCAAATAGTTACTTTCAAAAGTCAATGAAATGGAAACCGTTTGTCCACTTACCGACCAGGTACCAACATTAGCTACAATACCATAGGTGCCATGAAAATCGACACTTCCTCCTGGCTTAAATTCGAGACCGGATAAGGACGGAGAACATGTATAAGTTACAGCTTCTCCAGGGTTTAACGATTCGCCGGTATCACACCAGAACCTTGTCATGGTGGTTTCATTTGATGGTCCTTGGGTGCTAATTCTCCAACTGCTCCTAGCCATCAACATGTTTTCAATATCTTCATCGGTTTCGTCTTTCTCCAATAAATTAACATTCAAAGCGGTTTCCGTTCTAAAGTCTCCATCATCATAAATGAATTTAGCGGTAAATTGGGTTGGCTCATTGCCGGCCGAAGTAAATTTGATTTGCAAGGTATTGGCATCCAAAGCCACTATACCCACGTCAATATCCGAAGGTTGGTCTTCTATAAAAAAGTGTTCGAGGGCTACCGTTATTATTTCTTCGGCTGCAGATTCCGGAAGCTCTCCCAATTTTTCAATTTTATTTTCCCGACCCGTGAAGAACGAACCTACGATGTCTATCAACTTTTGTACTTTCTGTTGCAGATCAGTGATTGCGTTGTCACTTTCATTAATGGAGGAAACAGTATTTACAACTTTTTGATTCGGGTGGTTTAAATCGCTTTTTATTAAGCCTCTTCCCTTTGAAATGACACTAAAATTTTTAGTCCCATTATTGGTTAGGGTAAGATCGGTGGGTTTTCCTTGTTGGGATTTGTTATTGAGTTGATTCAAATCATTTAGAATAGGTATTGTAATGGCATCCAAAATAGATGCTCTTGTATTTATGACCTTAATGTATTTTATGAAGGCAAGGCCAATCAATGCCCCACCCAACAAAGGCAGACCGCCATATGTTGCAACAACAATACCCCCAATTAGAGCGACCAAAGCGCTCTTACTGACCAGCAGGATGTTTACCAAGGGCTGGATTTGCGAATCCCAATCGAATCCTTTTCCGGTTACTCCATTGGGCTCATTGAACAATCCAGACAAAACAATTTGATTGTTCTTTATAACATACGCAAGCGCTCTTTTTTGTTCATCAGTCAGATTCAAAAACTCCTTATTGAACTCATTTAGATAGCTAAGGCCTTCATTAATGAGCTCTTGATTGTCTAAATCCGTTGATGAGTTACCGACCGTAATGCCTTCATCCACAACAGACAAAAGGTTTTCTTCCAAATAAGCATCAACATTTTCTATTTCTTTGAGCTCCAAAACAGATACGGAGGAGGAGCCTTCCGCTTCATCTACAAAGACTTTAATATTATAACTCCCTACTGGCAACTCCGGCACCAAGAAAGAAAGATTTCCTTCCTCATTTTTCAATAATGTGATTTCAGAATCATTAAATGTACCATTATAAGATTCATTGGAAAGATCAATATCCACTTCTAGATCTGCTACTTCAAATGATGTATATTCACTTTTTAGTGGTTTGACCGTAAACGTCTCAATAGCGCCCTCACCATGATCAGAACCCTTAGGACCTTCTTTGGTTGTTGGGCCATCGTCCGATCCTCCACAACTAAGTATAATAAAAACAAAAAGAAAGTAAAGAAATGGCTTTTTCATTAGTTTGGTTTTTTAGATTAAAATTTAACCTAAGAACAAGAAAGGTAGGGAATTCAAGAATGGAGAATGTCAAAATTAGGCATAGATTTTAACATATAAAATACCCATTAATGGGTATTTTATTAGGTAAATAATTTAGGTGTACCCCTACACACATTTACAAATTACTTGTCTATTGTTTTATTTAATATTTGTGAATCTAGATTAAGATTTGATTTGAGCAACTTATTTTTGTCTAGTTTACACCAGTCCCGCTCACAGGAATGATAATTTCAGAATTGTTGTAGTCATTGCTGATTACGATATTGCCATTGTAGGGTCTTTCTTCTGTGGGTCTAAAATTAATTTGAACATTTTTTGGGATGTTCATATAATCTGAATCCATTAAAAAGGACGACCCTCCTACAACATCGAATCCATTAGGTAAGGAGATGGAAATATTTATAGGGTCAAAGGTTTCCTTAGATAAATAAAAAGCTGAACTTTTGGAACTTGCCGTATTAATCTCTCCAAAATTAATGGTATTGGTTGTGGTGGTTACAGGATCTCCCGTTGAGTCAGTCCTATAAACAACAGTATTGCCTTCTATATCCTCGGGCAGTAACCATCCAGTCCCCGTTCCGTTTTCATGAAAAAACTCTACAACGAATGTTCCGGAATATGCATGAACATATTCAGCTTCTGCCTTCATGGTTACTGTTCTTGTTCCATCCTTTGGAATAATAAAATCAACGGGAGGTTCAAGCCTTTTACTTATTGTGGGTCTACCCTCCTCAATTTCCTCCCTGATCCAAGCCAGCTTCAGGTCATCTGGAGAATTATTGGTTATAGCTACATCAAAGCTTACCTCATCCTCACTTCTTGGTAAAGTTTGAGGTAAATTATGGGTAACACTCACCCTATTCATAATAGCGTTGGCTACCGCCTCCATTCTAAGACTGGAATCTTGACCATGTAAGCCATCATCAAAGTCGGGGTTGATATAAAAGGATACTTCCGTGGTATATTCCCGTATCTCCTTAGGAGCGCACGATAGTTCCATTTCAAAAGATCCTTGGGGCGGTATGGTCAATGGCCAATCACCAGCACTTGGATACTCCACCCTGAAAAATTCCGACTGCCCAGTTGGACCTTCTTCTGGTTGCGTATAGACACCATACAAAGTAATTTCCTTATCGGTTTCATTAAGGATTTCTACCTTATACCGCGATTTTCTATTTACACCAATATCTCCAAAATCCAAGTCGCCATTCACCGTTAGATAAACACAATCCCTTAATTCATCCCCATCCTTAATAAAACAGAATTCTATTTCCTTATCATAAAGCAACCAATCACCAAATAGGGCACCCGTATCAAAGGCACTTTTTATATTGGTCCAAAAACTTAAAATCTTACCAAGCCCTTTAAAGTTTACACCATACTTGTCGGTGTCGACCCCGCTGCAATCTTCGATAATCGAAAAAATACTGGCAATCCTATCAGCAACATAAAAAAATACGTCATAAGCCAAATAAGCCCCCGATATTTTCCCGTCCTTGAACAATTTGAGCCTATCGGATATTTGAGAGGATTCTGATTGTCCGTCAAATACATTACCGCCCAACGACAGAATACAATCGGCATTTTTAATCAATTTTTTTAACCTGTCAGAGAAAATGCCTATGACACCCAAGGTTAATTGGCCGGTATTATAAAAGGCGGCTTGCTGATTTTGAAGAGTACCATCAAATGATAGGCCGCTAGTAGCTTTCATGGTCCATTGCCCATCCGAAGGAATATTGAATGTTGCTTTAAGGTTATCGGTCTCCCCGCCCGTGGAGAAACCACTTTCCAAATACCTGCTCTTATTCAAACCAGCACTTAACTTATGTTCTATAAAGACATCGTTCCCGTCGTAGATTCCCACGCCATAGGAAGCACTGCTCCTGTAATTCAGCACCGTTACTTTTCCATCTTCCATGGTGAATTTTAGCGGTTCCACATTAACTTCCTCTTTAGCGGCAAGGTTGGTCTGAAACTGGTTCAAAAGGTTGAACAAGGCTTCATTCTTTGCTACATCCAAGGTACCCGTGGCAATTTGTTCTTCAACACTAATCCTCAATTCTTCAAATCCTGGGGTTTGCCTTATTTTGTCTACAGCTTCCAGCTTTGTTTCTGCAGACATCTCAAACGTCCAAGGATGCATCATGACCAAGGCAACAGCAGTTGTTTCCGCAGTAATAACCAAAGGCTCCTTACTAATTGGGTTTACATAGGAAAGCATAAGTATTTCCCCTTCCTTATCCTTTGCAAACAATAGCTCAAATGAACTTTCATTAAACAATTCAATCTCGGATTTATGGTTGTCATTTATCACATCATTGGAAAATAGGGATGATACGGTCAGATCCTCTGCCTTAAGCTTACTGTCATTAGGTAAGATTACATAGGTATCGCGTTTTACATTGCCGTCTTCGGTAATCGTAAAATTATCTGTAGGGTCTACGGGATCGGCTACACCCCCATCTTCCTCTGCAACGGGATCTTCAAGGGGATCTTCTGTAGGATCATCATCTGAACCTCCACAACTAAAAGCAAGGAATATAAATAGTGTGCAAAAAAATGCATTTTTCATTTGGTTGGTTTTTGGTCTTGGTAAAACTAGGCAAAATGTTAAAATTTAATAGCCCTTGGTGAAGGGTATCTACCGATAATTACTGTACTTTATCCATTATATGGCCATTTTGATACTGTTTGGAGGGGTACTTAGTGTTGCAATACCTCCTTACCCCATGCCAGCGGACCCAACGAAGAAGAGGTATATAGTCTGCAAAATGATTGTGAACCCGAAGGAGGACAAGCGCTACACTATTTAAAGCGGTCCCATACATCCTTCATTAACACCTCCCGGTCTAGTGCTGATAAAGGGGATTGAGCCAACAAATATATGGTTGAAATTAAAAGAAATATTGGGTATCGTTTTGTTCCAAAGCATGGTTACCTATAAAAACAATGGCCCTAGTGTTTCTTTGAATCGAACCAAAGGGCCATTTTATACCGGTTATATTTAAAAAGATACTGCTTAAAAGAAGAAGTAGCCCACAGAGACTTGTAAGACGGCATTCCTGAATTTATCCGAATTCCCATCTACATTATTAATATTGGATAATCCCAAATCATAACGCGCACCAAAATGAAGTCCGTTTTTTAATTTATACCCCAGCCCTAGATTTATACCAAAATCAACGGTTTTAAAATCATCTTTTACATCCACATCTTCATATTTGCTGGAAAGCAAAAGCCCAATTTGTGGACCAGCTTCCACACTGAGGCCCTTTGTTAGATAATATTTCCCCATTAATGGAAGGTTCAGATAATTTAAGGCAACTACATCTTCCCCAATACTATAGCCCTGAATGGAATACATTATTTATGGTTGAAAAGAAAATTTATCGCTAAATGGCATTTCGGCCACCACACCAAAATTAACCAAGCTGGTTATAGGATCGAGGCTTCCCGTATTGTCCCCATAAATTGAGGCAAAGTTAATACCGACCTTGGCACCAAGATGAATGTCCTGGGCATTTACATTTGCCCATCCAAAAACGGTCAATGCGGTAAGAAGTAATAATTTTTTCATGCTTTAAATTTTAATTGTTCAAAACAAAAGAAGATGTTTTTTAATGTCCAGCCTTGTTTTTATTATCGCTTTAACGTTTTTAACCAATTTTAACAAGTGCTTAAAAATACTGGGAGTGGAATGGTATAAAAATCAAAAGGTTCGGAAGGAGACCATCGGGTTTTAAAAAGGGGACCAAAGGGAATATACTGAATGGTATAGATGTATTTACCCAACAAAACTGTTAGTCCCCATAATTTAGGTTAGGATGGCAAATACCACGAAGTTGATAGGCCGTATAGCGACTATTGGCTAATGTATATTGAATTTAATATAACTTTCCGTATAAAGTACATGCCCCTATTTAGGCAATTTCCTAAATATACCTTGTCGCCTCTTTATTATAGGAAGCTAATTTGGCAAATGGGATATCATAAACTGAAGCACCTATGGCTTCTTCATCCATATGGCCCAGAATTAAGCGATCTGCAAGTGTATCGTCATATTCCTCCCGTATTTGCTTGTCATTGTCCACTGCCATGATAAGGTCTTCTTTAATCCTTTCCTTAATACCAAAGAATTTTCTACCCTCCATTGTTGTTATAAACTTCGAGAGCATAAAGGTGTACTCTACCTCTATCCGGGCATTATCCAAGTTTTCAGGGGCAATCGTCCAAGGCAGTACATTCCCTATACGAGGAATAAGGGGCTTACAGTGTTCTTTAAATCTAGGATTGTTCATAATGGGGTCGTTGAAGTCTGGGTGATAGCCATAACTTTCACAATACTCATGAAGTCTCCTCCCTAAATCTTGATACTTATCCTTCAATGTGGATTCGTTGGAAAAACGCATGGCCCATGCCCTATTATCTTCTTCAATATCCCGGGCCTGATCCTTAAAGGTCAGATCATTTCTCTTAAAGACTTTGGCCAAGGTTTCGGTCTCTTCTGCAGTCCCATTGTATTTATGTAGCCAATCCGTATAGGCACTTTTGGGCATATTAAAAAGGCGATCGCGTTCCATAGCTATCCTTATTAGCGACTTTAGTTCATGTTGCTTTTGTGTCATTGAAAAAACGTGCATTTCTATCCAACAGTCACAACCCTTATCACCCCGAATCCGGGTTTGCTTATGGAGTTATGCGCTACCAAACAAATTTTTGAGTTCCCTTTTCCCAAAGTTATTATTTAAACATTAGGTGTCCAAAACCATTTTGCGCCTTTAACCAAGCTCCACTCCCTCCTACTGAAATAGAGATATGACACCTAGAATAAGTGTTTCCTCTTATCACACCTTGATATATTAAAAATGATTAAAAAAAAGTTGTTTTTGCGTTATTTTATTGAATAAAATTTAAATAAAACACAATTTTATTAGGATTTACACAATAAAAAGCATAGGTTATAGTAAATAATTATTAATTAAAACAACTATATGAGGCAACTTAAGATCACCAAACAAATTACGAACAGAGACACTAAATCCTTAGAAAAGTACTTTCAAGAAATATCAAAAATTGATTTGATTACCGCAGAGGAGGAGGTGGATCTGGCCAGAAGAATACGTGAAGGAGATCAGATTGCCCTTAATAAGTTAGTCAATGCCAATTTACGTTTTGTGGTCTCGGCCGCAAAACAATACCAAGGAAACGGTTTACGACTTTCCGATCTGATCAACGAAGGAAATATTGGATTGGTAAAAGCGGCCAAACGTTTCGACGAAACCCGAGGCTTTAAATTTATTTCCTATGCGGTATGGTGGGTACGCCAATCCATATTGCAGGCGATGTCCGAACAATCGCGTATGGTGCGTTTGCCATTGAACAAGATTGGGGAAATCAGCAAAATAAACAAGGTGTACTCTTCCTTGGAACAAACGTATCAGCGACCCCCAAGTGCCGTCGAGATTGCCAGAGAACTTGACATGGGCCCAGATCAGGTTAAAATTGCCATGAAAAATGCCGGAAAGCATTTGTCCATGGACGCACCTTTCACAGAAGGGGAATCTTCCAATCTATACAACGTTATAAAATCCAAGGAAACAACCAGCCCAGATGCCAATATGATGAAAGACTCCTTGAGAATGGATATTGACCAAGTCTTAAAAACACTTCCAAGTAGGGAAAGTGAAATTATACGGCTTTATTACGGTATTGGACAGCGAACCCCAATGAGCCTGACCGAAATCGGTGAAATCTTTGACATCACCAGGGAACGTGTAAGACAGATTAGGGAAAAAGCCATACGGATTTTACAAAATAAATCCCGCAACAAAATTTTAAAGGAATATTTATAAGAGTCTATAAATCGTTTATGTTGGTCGGCAAGCTGGCCCCTACCGCCTTGGACGCCTTGGTCAAGTTGAGGTTATAATTACCTTACTCTGCCTGGGGCGCACTAATGGCATCAACATACCTGCCCGCCCAATAGGGCAACAAATAGATATAGGGGGCATATTCCCGTTTGCCGTCACTTCCGCCATTGTTTCTATATGCCCCATTGTGCAAATGCAGCGTCCTCTCGTCGCCCGGCAACACCTCGGTATAGGTCTGGCTTCGGAAATTAGGGGCTATTTTCGTCAGGTCCTTACGGTGGTCGTTGTTAATTTTCCAATCGATCAAATCCATAGGAAACTCCCGCAACCACCAGGCCGATTCTTCACTATCTATATTTTCTCCCCCAGCCAATGCGAATAGATAATTCCACAAAGGATTTTTTTCGGAGCGTTCCACTTCCCAATGACTTTTCACCGAATTGAAATGTGCCTCCCTTTGTTCTTCCGTAAAGGAATAATTAACAAATCCGGGCATCGTCAAGAAATACATTTCATCATCGGAATGGTTCCATTTATCACTTAAATCCTCCCCTTCCACATAACCAATAACCGTAGCCGGTCTGTTGGCATTATCATCATATCCGTATTTTTTTATCAGTTTTTCGGCTCCCTTTTTATATTTTTTGTCCTTTGTAAAATGATAGGCGGTTTGTAGGAAAGACAGTATTAGGGTGGAATTCAGCCTGCGATCGCCCACATTGATGGGAAAGCTGTTTACGTATTCTGGATTCCATCTTCCCCAAGCGGTGGGCTTTCCATTCCAATCCCTTAGGTACCAATCATTATCCATAATATGGTCCATCTCAATTTTTATTTGATGTATGGCCCTTTCCCGCCATTCCTTGTCGGGTGCCAGCTCGGCAAAAAGTGCGTACACGAAAAAATGCCCACAGGATTCATCGCTGCTGGTGGTCGACTTCCATCGCCAAAGTTCATCCTCGGATAACTGCCATATCCTTCCGTTTTCTTTTACATATTGCTCCCTCCATTCTTCAGAAAATCCGTTGGCATGAAGTCCCACTTCATAGCCGTCCCTTTCAAACGACCTTGCCGGAAAGCCTTTTAAATCGGGAAGTGCCGTTAACCTTTCCATGGCCTCAAAGGCTTCATAGGCATTCTGTTTGGCATCTTCGGACTTGGTTACCGCATATCTAAACAACTCCCCTGCCAAATACATGGATGTCCAGAGTCCGTCATTATCGGTATCGTGGAAGTAGCCCGTAGAAAGGTCCCCAGGTATTCTCATGGCCAAGTCCGAAGTAAAACCGTAGCGAATGTGCCGCAACCGCTGAATTTCCTGAAAATATTCCGCCTTTTGCGCCAGGGTCATGGGTACGAAGTTAATTTTGCCCATCCCTTCCTGGGTCAAGACCAGCACACTTCCATCGGGCCCTTCCGCCAAGTCTACCACCTCATCGTCTACCAGCCAACGCTTGGAAGCGTAATAATCGTACTTACCATCATCACGCAGTTTGAAGGCTCCTTTGGTAGATCCGAACCACAGGTTTTCACGTATATTTTTAACACTGGTTATTTCGGTCCATGGCAGTTTTTCGTCCAAGGTATTTAAGGCATATGTTTTGCGATCCAAATACTGTATTCCATTGGCAGTCCCCAAAACAATTCGATCTCCATGAAAAGCAAAGGCGGTTAAATTAGTGCCGTTAAACACTTTTTTTGATGTCTTTAAAACACTATCCAACTGGTATAGCCCTTCCGCTGTTAAAAGTAAAAAATGACCGGAATTGGGGTCATATTGAACGGATAGGGGTTGTAGCCCACTAATGGCAGCCCTCCAAACTTCCTGATTGTTCTTAAAAAGGGCAAAATCGCCTTCTCCTGCAATCAAGGTCAAAAAATCGGGGCCTATGCCCATAGCCTTGGGACTCTTTATATTATGGTATATGTATAACTTCCCGGCCCAGGCATTGCTTAGGACCGCTTGATCCGTTAAATATACAAATTGACCTTGGTACTCGGCCAAAGCCACAATATCCATATCCAGCAAAGGTCTGTACTGTACGTCTTGCCGCAATCTTTTTTCATGTGGGAGCATGAGGCCTTGGCTGCCAAGAACTTTAATGGCCTTATTTCGATCACTGGCAATTTGAAGCAAATTTATATTCCCTTGCCCCTCCTCCAAAGAAAACTTTTCGGCACTATCCTGTAAAAACGGCTTATCGGTGACCGTTTGTGCCTTGGTTGCAAATCCTACTAGTAAACAAAAACCTAAGAATAATCTTTTCATAATTTATATCAATTGAAGAATCGATAAAAATAAATGTATGTAAACTAAGTTGCACCACTATTCTTGATGAATACCTATGGTATTTTAACCTTGTTGGATTTTAACATTTAAAAATAAAAAATAAAATTTCAGCTGTTTCTTAAAATGACCGACAAAGTTGCTCCCTCAAAACACATAGGCATACCGTCAAATAGGTATACATATTCTAAAATCAACTATCCAAGAACGATGGTTTTCAGAGACTGAATAATTGCCTTGGCCATGAAAGACCCGACAATAAATGGGATAATATTCTATGCATTCAATAGGATGGGGTAGCACACCCTCCTTATAACCCCCTCCCTTTACAAACCCAAAAAAGCGTTTACCGATGTATTGATAAACGCTTTTTTTAATCGACCGCTATTTCTGCTATCTATTCCAAATCCACTATACCAACCACTTCATAGGCCCTAGTACCATCTACCTGTACCTTTTCATATAGGATATTGCCGAACTCATAATAGGTCTGCCCGTCTATGGTCACTTTTTCATAATCGTCAGGGAGTTCATAGACTATGGTCCCTATTTCGGGTTCAACCACTTCATATTCGTTCCCGATCTGGGTATAGAAAGTACCTCCCACGGTAAAGTAGACATGGTTATTAAAACGAACCCTGCGATAATTGGCCGGTAAAGTACTTATTCTAAATCCTATTTTGGGAGCTATTACAATGTAGCGCCCTCTAGAATAGGTATAAAACCTATTGTTGGAATAGTAGTAATTTTGCCCTTTGTACTTCACTATCCTTCTATTGGGTACGGTTCTCACAGAAACGACCTTCTTTTTAGGGGTCCTATACACCACTCTTTTGCTGGACACCCTATTTGGGGTCTTTTTGGTTACCGTTCTGGTCGTTTTGGTGGTGGTAATTGTTCGAGTGCGGGTTTGGGCCATACCTACGTACATAAAGCCGATAAGTAATATGGACAGGACCAAATATGTTTTGCTATTTGTTTTCATAGGTCATAATTTTAAAAGGTTAAACTTTATTCCACTTACACTCCTTTGACCCAAATTTTCAATTTTGGTTTAATCCTACAAATGGATTTTGGACAAAATGATGTTTTTCTAGACCCAACTAAGATTGCCCCCTACCCCCTGCCGTTAAATTTGAGTGCAACCCAAAAAAACCGTACCTTGTTGATTATTATGCATGCATAGTAAAAAATATAGGCTAATGACCGAGTATAAACATATTTTCGAGCCCTTGGACTTGGGATTTACAACCCTTAAAAATCGTATTCTAATGGGATCCATGCACACGGGCTTGGAAGAGAAAAAAAATGGCCTTGAAAAAATCGCGGCCTATTATGCCGAGCGGGCAAAAGGTGGGGTTGGTCTGATTGTTTCGGGAGGGATTGCACCGAACGTGCAAGGCTGGACGGCACCCTTTTCGGCACGGATGAGCAGCAAAAAACACGCAAAACACCACAAGGTTATAACCTCCGCAGTACATAGGGAAGGTGGCAAGATATGTATGCAAATTTTACATTCCGGACGTTACGGATATCACCCGTTGGCGGTGGCACCTTCGGCGATCAAATCGCCCATCACACCCTTTAAGCCCTTTAAACTAAAACCGTCCGGTATTCATCGTACTATCCGCGATTTTGTAAATTCTGCCAAATTAGCCAAATTGGCAGGCTATGATGGTGTGGAAATTATGGGATCTGAAGGCTATTTGATCAACCAATTTATTGCTGAGAGAACAAATACCCGTACCGACGATTATGGGGGATCCTATAAAAACAGAATGCGCTTGCCCATAGCCCTGGTAAAACAGACCCGGGAAGCCGTAGGGGAGGAATTTATCATCATCTATCGTTTATCCATGTTGGATCTAGTGGAAAAAGGAAGCAGTTGGGAAGAAATTGTAGCCTTGGGCAAGGAAATTGAAAAGGCCGGTGCCACAATTATCAATACAGGAATTGGCTGGCATGAAGCACGCATACCCACCATTGCCACATCGGTACCACGCGCTGCCTTTACTTGGGTGACCAAAAAGATGAAGGAAGAACTTTCCGTTCCGTTGATTACTTCCAACAGGATCAACATGCCCGAAACCGCCGAAAAGGTACTGGCCGAAGGTCACGCCGATATGGTTTCCATGGCACGGCCATTTTTGGCAGATCCCGAATGGGTAAACAAAGCGCAAGCCAATAGAGCGGACGAAATAAACACCTGTATTGGGTGTAACCAAGCCTGTTTGGACCATGTTTTTGTCCAAAGAGTTGCCAGTTGCTTGGTAAATCCGAGGGCATGTCATGAAACCGAACTAAATTATCTACCTGCCGAAAAAAAGAAGAAAATTGCGGTGGTAGGGGCAGGTCCAGCAGGCTTGGCCGCCTCTACCATTGCCGCACAGCGCGGACATGAGGTGACGCTTTTTGATGCCGACAAGGAAACAGGAGGGCAATTTAACATGGCAAAACAAATTCCCGGGAAGGAAGAATTCTATGAAACCATTCGGTATTTCAACAAACAATTGGAATTGCACCAGGTAATTGTAAAATTAAATACGCGGGTAGAAATCGAAGATTTAAAAAATGGAAATTTTGATGAGGTTATATTGGCTACCGGGATTGTACCAAGAACTCCAAAAATTGAAGGAATAGAGCACCCTAAAGTATTGAGCTATATAGACGTTTTAAAATTAAAAAAGCCTGTGGGAAAACGCGTTGCCGTTATCGGTGCAGGAGGAATTGGTTTTGATGTGTCCGAGTATTTGGCACATGAGGGTGAAAGCACCGCTTTAAACATTGACGCATGGTTGAAGGAATGGGGAATAGACAAGACCATGAAGGCCCGTAGCGGTATTGAAGGGATAAGTGCCGAAGTCAGGCCCTCTCCAAGGGAAATTTTTATGTTGAAGCGCAGCAAGGGAAAATTTGGTGGTGGCCTTGGCAAAACCACTGGTTGGATACATAGAAGCAGCTTGAAGAATAAAAAAGTACAGTTTATCAATCAGGTGCAGTACACCAAAATTGATGATGAAGGTTTGCATTATGTTCACAATGAAGTGCAGCAAGTGTTGGAGGTAGATAACGTGATCATTTGTGCCGGGCAATTGCCACTTAAGGAGTTATTGGAACCCTTGGAAGCCACAGGCATAAAAGTACATGTGGTTGGCGGGGCAGATGTGGCAGCCGAATTGGATGCCAAACGTGCTATAGATCAAGCCAGTAAGTTGGCTGCTTTAATTTAAAACGTTAAATAAGTTAAACAGTGGTCCTACATTATCCCTACCATACACATAACCCACTCCCCATCCGTTGATCCATTATTCCTTTAGCGATTTCATATCTATAATGCAGACCATCCTATTCAAAGGACAAATTTACATAACCTTTCTTATTTTTGTACTTACCATATCTTGATCCGCTCAGCTTCAGGTCTGTAATTCCGATCCCCGGGCCTAACATCAAAAGCCTCATAAAACGGTGTAAAGTTCATTAATGGGCCATTTACACGCCAGATAGGTGGCGAGTGCGGATCGTTCATTACATAATTGCGCAAGAATTCCTCGCGCATTTTTACCCGCCATATATTGGCTATGGAAAGAAAAAAACGTTGGTCCGGAGTGTAACCTCCTATTTTGGTGGAATCCTGTCCCTGTTGGGTTAGCTTAAACGCATCATAGGCAATGGCAATCCCTGCGTTATCGGCCGCGTTTTCACCCACCGTTAAGTCGCCCTTCAAATGGATACTGTCCAAAACCGTGAAGCCAGCATAAAGGTCACTGATCTTTTGAGTTTTGGCCTTGAACTTGGTATAATCGTCCTCGGTCCACCAATTGGCAACATTGCCATCCTTGTCATATTGTGCCCCTTGATCGTCAAAGGCATGCGTAAACTCGTGACCTATCACCATTCCAATACCACCGTAATTAACAGCGTCGTCGGCATATAGATCAAAATAAGGGGCTTGGAGGATACCGGCGGGAAACACAATTTCGTTCAACGATGGGTTGTAATAGGCCGTTACCGTGGAGGGGGTGGTATGCCACTCGTCCCTGTTGGGAGCCTTATTAAGTTGTTTTAGCTCGTAATGATAGTCATCTTGTTGCAAGGCCACCACATTTTCAAAGAACTTATCGCGCTCTATAACCACGTCATAAGTTCTCCATACATCAGGATAGCCTATTTTTTTGTTGATGGCATAAAGTTTTTCCTTGGCTTTTAGCTTGGTACTATCGCCCATCCAATCCAAGGCATCGATACGCTTCTCCAATACTTCCTGAAAATTATTTACCAGATCCAGGGCCCGTTTTTTAGCCTCTTCCTTAAAGTAACGCTTTACATATAATTGTCCCAGGGCAAAGCCTATTTGATCATCTACCCGGCGTACCATCTGCTTGGCCCTGGGTTGTTGTTGCGCCTGTCCCGACAATGCTTTGCTATATTCAAATGCGGCATCCCTAAAGGGTGTACTCAATATATTGGCGTGTGAATCCAAGGAATGTGCTTTTAGGTACGTTCTCCAATGGTCCATTGGCACCTTGGTAAGCAGTTTATTCAAAGTGTCATAATATTTTGGTTGGGAGATATTCAAAGAGTCGATCTCCGCACCCAATATTGAGAATAGCGTCTTCCAACCCAAATTGGGCTGTTTTTGATCCAGTTCGTCAAGGGCCATTTTGTGATAGTTCTCTTTAATGACCCTCCGCTCTGTACGCGTCTTGTGCGATTGGGCCAGTTGTTTTTCCAAATTATAGACAATAGCTGCCCGGGCTTCGGCATCCTTCTCCCCTACCAACTTAAAAAGTGAGGTCAGATATGTTTTATAGGCCTCCTGAACAGCTTCTACCGAAGCATCTTCCAGAAAATAATAATCCCGGTCCGGCATGCCCAATCCGGTCTGGGCAACATGTAGAATATTAAGGGAACTATTCTCCTGATCAGGGGAAACATAGGGCGCCACCATGGAATAATCCCCGGACTTGATCTGGGTAGCTACAAAGTCCATCATACCCGGAATATCCTTTATGGCCTCTATTTTATCCATTATGGGTTGTATAGGCGAAATTCCTCTGGCGTCAATACTAAGGGTATCCATTCCAGAGGCATAAAAATCGCCCACCATTTGTTCTATACTCCCTTTGGTATGTTCTTGTTGGGATACTTCCTGCAGAATATTCCTGAGCAGTTCTTGTTGGGGAATATTCAAAAATCGATAGGACCCAACCCCAACCTGATCCTCCGCAATAACCGCTGTGTCCATCCATTTTTTATTGACATGATCAAAGAAGTCATCCCCTGGTCTTATGGAATCTGTAATTCCGTCAAAGACAACGGTCTTATTATCGGTTAAAAGATCGTTCTTATTGGAGGGTTCATTTTTACAGGAAATACACATCCAAAAAATCAAAGAGGCATAAAACAGCGTTTTCATGGCAGAATTGTTTTGTTAGCTCTAAGATATGTTTTTCCTGTTATTTTATGGGTAGGAAACGGATATAGTGGGTAATAAATTTTAGTAATATAAATAGCAGGTTTACTTAAATAGATGAAGAACTTTTCCCGGATTATGTAGTAGTTATCGTTTTAGGATATAGTGATTCAGCAATCTTTACATGGTATATTCACCCATCCCTAAAGCTGCCGTATTTACCTTTGGGATTATAAAATAGGAGATCGATGAAATTCCAATATATTTACCTCTATACTACACAAAAAAGGAGGATAATTAAACAAGTAATTACCCTCCTCCCCACTAATCAACCAATCTAACCTTCATTATTCCATTTCTATAAAGCCTACTACTTCGTACGCCCTGATGCCATTTACATGCACTTTTCCATACAGGATACTGGCATATTCGTAATATTCCATTCCATCTATAGCCACTTTTTCAAAATCATCCGGAAGTTCATACACTACGGTACCTATTTCAGGCTCTACCACTTCATAGGAATTGTTAATTTGTACATAAAATACCCCTTGGCTGTTATAATAGTTGTAATTATTATAATTAAGTCGCTTATAACCTGAGGGCAAGCTATTTAATCTGAATCCTATTTTAGGAGCAATAACAGTATACCTTCCCCCGGATAGGATATAATACTTGTTGTTGGCATAATAAAAGTCCTGCCCTTTATACTTAATGACTTCTCTATGGGGTACTGAACGCACCGAAACTACTTTTCGCATTGGCCTTTTATAAGTGACCTTAGTGCTAGAAACTCTATTATACACCATTTTATTTACCGTGGTTGACTTGGTATCCCTATTGGATTTAGGGGTTGAGTTACCAACGGATTGCCCGGAAGCTTGTGTTACAAACGCAAGGGCGAGTAAAACGGATAAACTGTATATTCTGATAAATGCTTTCATAATCTCTAAGGTTTTGGGTTCCAATTGTTGGTTATACGTAGTCATTGCAACGTATTGATAAACCAAAGGTATACGTACGCTATAGAAATATGAAAGCAAATAGACAATGGCTGGATTTCTAACTATGAATATTGGAATTTAACAGATTAAAAGGAAAGGGCTACTAGTAAATGTTGGGTATTACCAGTTGTAAACCAAGAATGTTTGGTTGGTAGTGTTCACTTACCGCTACCGGTTAATGAACTAAAAGATCAGTGGTTTTAACGACCATGACCTCCCCTTCCCAACTGAAATAGTTTGTAAATCCTTGTAATGAGAACTTTTTAATATTTTTTTAAGGGAGATACCATTTATTGGATAAGAACCTCAAGACGAGATTACCCCTAGGAAATCCAAATTAGATATACTTTCCCGTCTATTCTGGAGATATGGCACTGAATTCAGATATAGAATAATTCCCAGAAACGTCCTTACTTATAACTTCTACGGTATATAGCATATTTGGAGAAGTTGCTATGGGATCCAGTGTGTCAACAGTTAAATCATTAAATTCCGCAATGGTCTCTCCCTCTTCCTTCACCACAACATCATATGTCAAAACATCACCATCCTCATCTTTGCCAATCCATGAGGTATTAAGATCGGCGGTGGTAACATCAAATATAATGGCAATTTCGGCCGCATAGGGCACATAATTACCTACAGGAGTACCTGGAGCGGCAAAAGACATGGTATCACTATTGGTTTGTCCGTCGCTGTTTTTTGAGATTATGTTCCATGTATATACCTTGCCTCTATTCAGTGTCACTTTAGCTACCAATGCATTAAATATATTTCTAAAAACCTCATTACCACCTTCGTTCACCACCAATTCATAATTCTGGGCATATTCTGCTTCCTGCCAGCTAAAGGAAATACTTACTTGAGCGTCGTTCCCTGAAACCGCTTCATAGTCGGAACAAGGCTCGCCGTTTACTGGTAAAATTCCAATTGCCTTAGTAGGAGGATTAACTTCTTTGACTATTGGTTCTTTTGCACTATCACTGCCACCGCTACAGGAAAATAGTAGAGAGGATAAAACTAAAATCGCATTGATTATAATTGATTTTGTCATTTTCATTTCTTAATGATCTTTATTGATTCCTCTGTATTATCAGTTCTTATTTTAAGTATATACAAACCTGATTCCAAAGAAGAGATATCCAAAATATTTGTCTGTTGTTGGTAATCTGTTACTTTGATCAATTTCCCTTCTAAGTTGAAAATCATTACATTCAAGAAATTTCCTTTACTTAAAAGGTGAATGTAATCCGAGGAAATCGTAGGGAAGACCTGTATGGAGTCACCTATATAGAAACTGTCGGTAATGTGACCTTGGCAATCGCTCTCTCCAAAAATCGAAACATCTGTTTTACCCGATAGACCGTCTATAAAGATGGTTTGATCTCCAAGATCGTCAAAAGTAAAATTCATTAGCTGTCCGTTCACCAGTACCTCATATTTTTTACTACCCGAAACGTTGTAGGAAACAGTTCTTGCTGTAAGGTCCAACGCTTCTCTTTTTCCACTTACAGAAGTCAGCCCATTAATGGCAACGCCATAAGTTTGTTGAAAGAGAATCTCAGGAATAGCAATAGTAACAGTATAGGAACCGACAGGCAATTGATCAATTTTAAAGGGTTCATGGGATGCAACGCTTTTAAATTGATTGGAAATTCCTTCGCCCGAAATGGATATATCCAGCAAATATTCTGTTTCATTCATGGATATTTCAATACTCCCATCGTTACTGCCCGTACAACTTGGCGTTAAGGCATAAACCTTAACACCGTCTGAAGGTACAATATCACAACCATTACTATTGACTTCAATGCCTGGTCGGGTACTCAAACAAAGATCATACTGGTCCAAAACTCCATCCAAGTCATTGTCTTCGTTACAATAAGGAACTTTACCGCCATCTGTTATGATCCAACCATAATTATCAATAAGGCTTTGCCTTGCTAATTCTCCATCGCAATACTGGCTGTTATTCATAAATAATAAAACATTGCTTTGTAACACCGGTATATTGCTCCAACCAATAAGGGTTTTGTCATAGTTTTCTAATGATAGTCCTCCACCAGAGAAAAGATGATCCATCGTTGTAACCATACTTACATCCCATTTTCCTAGGTTCTGGTCAAAGGAAGATGCCCCATTGAACATTCCTCCGATAGAAGTCACTTTGCCCATATTCCAATCTGAAATATCTTGATTAAAAGAAGTAGCTTTTCCAAACATACCGCTCATATCAGTAACATTTGATACATCCCATTGGTTCAAGGGCTTGTTGTACGAAGTGGCCTCGACGAACATTATAGCCATTTGAGTTACACTGGAAACATCCCAAATGTATAAAGGCTGATTAAAACTAGTTGCTCTTTCAAACATTCCACTCATATCAGTAACAGCACTCACATCCCAACTCGATATATCCTGATTAAACGTCTCTGCCCCTGCGAACATTACGTTCATTGATGTCACGCTTGAAACATCCCAATTTCCGATATCCTGATTAAAGGACGTTGCACCCGAAAACATAGCGCCCATATGTTGCACATTACCAACGTTCCAAGAAGAAATATCCTGGTTAAAGGAACTGGCCCCTCCAAACAAGGCATGCATTGATGTTAGGTGATCAACTTCCCATTTTCCGACTGGCTGATCAAAGGCTTTGGCACCAACAAACATACCGTCTATGAATTCAACATTACCTATATCCCAATTGGAGATATCACTATTAAAATTAATTGCATCGGAAAACATGAATGATAAATAAGTTGCATTGGAAACATCCCAATCACCTATATCCTGATTAAACAGGCTTGCCCCATCGAACATATTGCCGAAATTCGTTATAGAGCCTACCTTCCAATCGGAGAAGGAATCATTTCCTACCAAGGCTTCACAAAACCTGAACATCCCAATTGCAGAACTAACCTTTTCCAAATTTGGAATATCGGTAGCCAATACATCTAGATTAGAGCAGTGTGTGAAAGCATTATCCATGGAAGTCCATTCCCCTAAACCCCACTGGTCTATGGAAACAATTTTGTCCGAATCTTGGGTCGTTCCATAAAAATCATTAAAGTATATTCTAGGAAATTGCCCGTATACGGATACTGTATACGTTCCAGGTACTGCATATTGGTGAGTTATATTTCCTGTAATCCCTGTATCACTGTTACCATCGCCCCAATCTACAGAGTAATTGTAGATTTCACCTGGAGCTGTAGGAATACGTATTCTATCATCACTGGTAGCACCAGGGTTATCTGTCTTCCAAGTAGTTACGAAATGACAATCGGTGTTGGCACCTGCATCGGAAATAGTCCATCCATAGGTATCGATAATTGCTTGTCGGGCCCAATCTGAGCTGCAATATTGGCTATTTCCAGCATCAAAAACCAGATTATTTTGAAGATTGGTTAAGCCGCTCCAACCTTTTAATAGACTATCATAGTTTTTTGTTGATAAAGTAACACCGGATAAAATAGATGTCATATCTACAACATTACTTACATCCCAATTTCCCAGATCTTGATCAAAAGAAAAAGCTCTTCCAAACATCCTGGCCATATCGGTGACACTTGAGACATCCCATTCCCCTATGTCTTGATTGAAAAGGGGAGCATCATAAAACATAACGGCCATACTAGTGACATTTGAAACATCCCATCCATCTAGCCTTTGGTTAAATGCTTGGTTACCCAAGAACATTCCTTCAGTTCTTTTAACATTGGAAACATCCCAATTTGAAATATCTTGATTAAAACTATTGGCAGAATTGAACATGTAACCCATATCATTGACTTTAGATACATTCCAATCTCCTATGTCTTGGTTAAATGAACTGGCACGGTTAAATAAGCCCGACATACGAATAACATTGGACACATTCCATGAAGAAATATCTTGATTAAAAGAATAAGCTCCTGCAAACATGGATCCCATGTCCGTTACATTATCAACATACCAATTGCTTATATCCTGGTTAAATAATGGGCAGTCAATAAAAACACCAAACATCCCTGTTATATTGCTTACATCCCATTCGGAAAAACTAGCATTGCCAATTAATTTGGTACACCCTCTAAACATGTAACCCATATTCCTGACATTGGATAAATTTGGGGTATCGGTAGCTAGGATATCTAAATTTGAGCATTTTGTAAACGCATCTTCCATTGAAGTCCATTTTATATCTCCCCATTGATCAATAGATATAAGCTTCTCATAGTCCTTTATTTCATCAACGGGGAAATAGTTGAAATACATTCGTGGAAAGTTACCTGTAATGGATATTTCATAAGTACCAACTGCGGCATAGGAATGTGTTATGTCCCCTGTTACATTGGTATTAGAGGACCCATCCCCCCAATCAATGGTATAATTATAGGTTTCACCCGGAAAAGTTGGAATAGTGACTTGGTAACTATCAGAAATACCGGGGTTGTTGGTCTTCCAGGTACTAATAAATGGGCAGTCTTCCCCAGCATCGGTAATTATCCAACCCTTGGTATCTATTAAGGCTTGCCTTTCTGCAAAAGACTTGCAAAAACTACTATTACCTCCATCAAATACCAAATTTGGTTTTAATGATGGTATACTGCTCCATCCCTGAATTAAACTATCGTAATTTTTTGAAGATAATTTTGCCCCAGTGAATATATTATTAACATTTTCTACATTTTCAATATTCCAACTTCCCAAATCCCGGTCAAAATTACTTGCCCCATCAAACATAGAGGCCATGTTGGTTACCTTACCAACATCCCAAATCCCGATTGGCTGATCAAAAACTACGGCATCCATGAATAGTTCCGACATGTTCGTTACATTGCCAACTTCCCAATTTGAAATATTTTGATTAAAGGATGATGCGCCCCGGAACATAGAATTCATTAATGTTACGCTCTGTACATTCCAATTACTGATATTTTGATTAAAATTGGTAGCCCATCTAAACATGGCATCCATTCGTTCTACCTTGCCAACATTCCATGAGGACATATTTTGGTTATATGATGTACTCTGCTGGAACATACTGCGCATATCAGTTACTTTGGACACGTCCCAATTATCAATTTCTTGATCAAAAGAACTTGCTCCACTGAACATATACCCCATATTTGTTACAGAACTCACATCCCAATTTCCTATATCTTGATTGAATGAAGATGCCCTTGAAAACATGCCACCTATAAATGTTGCCGAAATTAGAATCCAATTGTTTAAAGGCTGATTAAACTTGGTGGCACCATTGAACATGGAGTTAAAAGATTGTACATTAGAGACATTCCAATTATTCAATGGGCTATTGAATTCTTTGGCATCGAAGAACATGGTACCCATGTCCGTAACATTACTCACATCCCAGTCATTAAAAGAAGAATTGCCTACCAGATCACTACATTCACGGAACATAGCTTGGACACTGGTGACATTCGACAAATTCGGCACATCGGTTGCATTGACATCCATGTTTGCACACCCATAAAATGCTCCTGACATGGAAGACCATACTATGTTACCCCATTGCTCAATGGCTAGTAACTTCTTCTCATCGGCAGCAATTGGGTTTCCCGTCTCGTAGTTAAAATAAATTCTTGGAAAAACCCCAGTAATCGAAACTTGATAGGTTCCCGCACTGGCATAGGTGTGGGTAATATTCCCCACAACATTTAAATCCGAGGTGCCATCTCCCCAGTCCACTGAATAATCATAGTTTTCTCCGGGATAGGTTGGAATTGTAATCTGGTTCTCCTCTGAAATTCCTGGATTATTCGTTTTCCAGGTCGTGATGAATTCCGATTGTGCCGAAACGGCAAAATGGAAAAAGCTCAAAAGAGCTAAAAAGTAGATTTTTTTCATGCAAGGGTATTACGGTACCAACTTACATTTTGTTTCTGACATTTCAATGACCTCTCGTTATTCTGTCTGCTTTTCCTGTTAAATGTCCTTAAGAACAACTATATAAATCAACATCATAAGAGTGTTGTCGTTTCGCTTTAGTAATGATACAATCAGAAATGCATCTTCATCCCCTCATGGCTGTCCTTAAAACCAAGTTTTGTATAAAAGGCTATTGCCGATGGCCTTTTCTTGTCCGTGGTTAACTGCAATATATGGGCATTTCTTTCTTTTTCCCTATTTATGGCCCACTCAAACATTTTAGTGCCTAAGCCTGTTCCCCGTTGATCCCTTCTTATTCTTACCGCTTCAATCTGGGCTCTTACACCTCCGCGATAGGTGAGGTATTGGATAAAGGACAATTGCAAGGTACCTATCACCTCCCCCACTTCATTTACAACAACCATAAGCTCCTGGTTTTCATCGCCCATTATATTTTCAAAGGCCGTGTAATATTCTTTGGGCAAGGGTATTTGAAAATTCTCCCTTGTTTTTCCCAACTCATCATTGGCAATCATTTCTACAATGGCCAAAACGTCCTTTTTTGTTGCTTTTCTGAATATCATATCCTTAAAATCTCCCTTAATGTTTCTCCTTTTTTTTTGTAAATATCAAACTGAACAACAACCCAATAAACGCCATTCCAAATCCAATGACTCCTATATTGATTCCCAAAAGTGTTTTTTCACTTCCGTCCAAAAATATCATGGAACCACCATAGGATTCCTGTAAAACATAAGCCAATAAGAAGCCGCCAGTTACCAATAAACTTAATATGCCACTGATCATGGTTTCATTCTTTACCCAAACCAACCATATGCATAGCGCCCCTATACTCGAATTGGTAATTAACTGCCATACCTCATGAATTTTTGCATGGGGAGTCCAATCCGGATTAAAAACATGGGTTGCATTGATTTCCAAAAAAGGTACCACAATGGCATAAAGAAGGATGCTGAATGTGATTATTGATCTTTTCATGTGCTTATAAGTTTTCGTACAATTTTTCGGTTGCCTTTTTAAGATCGGCCTTAGGCAAAAACTGATCAGCTATAGTTAATATGGCATGAATATTATCGCGTAATCTATCCAATTTTATTTCGCCTGGGCCAACAGATGTTTGCAATAAATGAAGGGCCATATCGGCGAGTAGCAGCCGCTGTTTTTCCAACCACTCTTTGTCATCCTTATTGGCCGGATTGTTCATATAACTAGTTTCAACCAGACTATGCAACTCCCAACTGGTATCCAATATTTTTATTTTCTCTTCTTTAGTCATCTTTTTTAATCATCGTTTTATTGAAATAGGTTGCCTCTTCAAAATCCCGGATGTTCATGGATAGAATTGGAACTCCCGGAAACATTTGATTTAATTTCATTACCACTGTTTTCGACAACACAGCCTTTTGCTGTACCGATCTCCCTTCCATAATATTGGCAAAAATATGGACAAAATCACTCTTAGTGCTCCCAATTTGGTAATACTTAAATGGATTGATCCTTACCTTTATATCTCCAGGATCAAAAAGCTGTGTGGACTCGGCAGCATCATATACGTTTTGCATAATCTCCTGAGGCGATTTTAACGAAATGATGCTTTCCGAACAATCTATTATAAAATGTGGCATAAATTTAAATTTTGAATTATTATTTTTAGTAGTTATCCCCCTCCGGCTTTTACACTCCCCTATTTTTCTAAAGCGATTAGTGGGCAGTCCATCCTATTGGCATCGCTTGCAAGCCTGTGCCATTCTTGGCATCTACCCATAGGGAAACGCGAAAATTTAATTGGCCTGTGGGTACCAAACTCCCGTAGCCACCGTTTCCTCGATATATTTTGAAATGTCCTTAGGCCTTCTCCCCAATACTTTTTCAATATCATTGGTCATCTCCGCAATGTTCGGATTACCTAGGACTTCAGAGAACAAGTACTCTATTAGCCAAACATAATCGGCCGGAACTCCCTGTTGTTTCATTACTTGCGCATAGGCCGAGAGCGTAATTGATGTAAAGGCAATGTTTCTTCCAGTGGCTTCCGAAATCTCATGGATCACTTCCTTAAAGGTGAGTTGCCTGGGCCCGGTAAGTTGATAAATATTTCCGTTGTGCTCCCCCTTTAACAAAGCCGCCACAACCACATCGGCAATGTCATCCGTGTCCACAAAGGGAACTTTAACATCTGCCTGGGGCAAGGCCACAAAGCCATCCAAGATAGGCTCCAATAAAAAACTTTCACTAAAATTTTGATTAAACCAACTGGCCCTAACAATAGTATAATCCAGACCCGAGTGGATCACTACTTGTTCACAGAGCTCTGCTTCCCGCTCCCCTTTACCCGATAATAGCACTACCTTTTTTACACCGGCCTGTTTGGCCTTCCCAATCAAGACCTCAATAGCTTTTAAGGCACCCGGAACCGCTAAATCTGGCTGAAAGGTGATATAGACCTTCTCCATCCCTTGCAAACTCCCGGACCATGTTTTTGGTTGATCCCAATCAAAGGCCGGACTTGCAGATCTGGAACCTATCCTAACCTTATGTCCTGCTTCCTTTAATCCTTGAACGACTTTTCGGCCTGTTTTCCCAGTTCCTCCGATAACTAAAATATTACTCTTGTTTTCCATTTTTATTTGTATTAAAATTATTTTATACGATTTTGTGATGTCTATTGAATACTATTTTTGATGGTTTGTACGAATGCCATTAGCAGTATGAGAAATGAAATTATCGAACTGATGGTCCTAATAAGGTGCAAACGATTCCATTTTATCTCGAAGCTTTCCCGCAATTGTCCCAATTCTTCGGAGCTGGCCGTGTTTAAATCAACTTTATCCAGCATCTCGTTTAAAGGGACGTTCCCGAAAATGGTAACCAGCACAACCCCTAAGAAGTAGGTAGCCATGGCCAAAATCAATAGCCACATAAGTGTAGCCGGACTTCCTTTCAACCAATACAAACTGATAAACCCGAGAAGGGAAGGACCAAAGAACACCAGAAAGAACAGGGGATTAATTATGGTTCTGTTCATTTGTTGGAAGGACATTAAATAGCCCTGATCGTCCAACCTTCCAATTCCGGGGGTAATGGCATTGGTCCAGGTGAAGCACAATCCTGCCGATAGGCCGGTAAGCACTATCAATACACCCATTACTATAGTTTCAAATGTGATATCCATGACCTTATTTTTTTTGTAGGTTAGTTTTGTGGTATACACGAGTATACCAGTACAGCACGGCTACCAATAAAAATTCGGCCGCTATGATCCAGAATCCCAAGGAGGTGAAAAAGCTGTAGTGGCTTCCCCCTTGTGGAATTATGAAGAAAGGGACCGTGATTAAGCCATCCAAAACAACAGCTGTCAACAACATGGTTTGCCCCACTAGATAACCATGGGTCTGAAGGTCATTTTTGTAGTAGAAAGCACAGCCCAACCAGACTAAGGGTATAACCACTACAAACAATACAAGGTTTGCCTGTGCCTCCCTATTTTCCATAATGGGCACATAGTAAGAAGCTGAATAAAAAAGAATTGCAATAATCCAAATGAGGATGCCGATAAGCAGTGCGCGTTTAATTTTCATGCCTTTTATTTTTAAAAGTTACATGCCAAAATTATTGGAGTGCACTCTAGGAGGTTTGTCCCAAATGGAGTATGATTTGTTCGAAAGGGAATTTACTTGATTTGACTTGGTCTATAGCCAAACTTTTTTTCAAAGGCATTGGAGAAGGAACTTAAACTGTCATAGCCTACATGCCAGGCAGCCTCCTGGACAGTAGCATCCTGATTTCGGATCAACTTGTGAGCCAGGGTCAAACGCTCATTTTGAAGGTATTTGAACACGGGAACCCCAAAATATGCCTTAAAGTCCTTTTTCAATTTAAAGGTGTTCCACCCTATTTGCTTGGAAAGTTCGTTCAGGGTAGGAGGATTATCAATATTCTCCAATAGGATATCTCTGGCCCAATTGAGTCGTTTGCGTTCCTGAGTGTTTATTCTCTCTGTTTTTAAGCCGGCCAATTGACCAAAAAAGTGGGAAAGCAGTGCCGTTATCTGACTTCGGAAAAACATCATTTTGGTTTTTCCCTCATATTTAATATTGAACAAACTATCAACAATTGCTTGCATTTCCGGGGTCATAATGAAACTAGGGCCTTCCACATAATGGTCGGAGGGGTCTACCAGCTCGCCCAACATATCTCCGAACAACTCGCCCTCTTGATTGGGAAGCTTATCCAATGCTTTTATGGAGGTGGCTATCACCAAGCATTCCAATGGCTTGGAGGAGGAGACCGTATGAATAAATTCTACTTTATCATCTGCGTAAAAAGAAAGGGCCAATCCCTTGGTGTGACTAAAGTCCTTTTGCTTGTCGCCATAATTCACCTTTAAATCAACATTACCGGAGCCATAAAAGGCAACGGCAATCAGTGGTTCCTCAAAAGAACATGAATCTATGGTTGCCTCATTTACTTTGGCTTCTTCCACCAAAACAATAAAGTCGTTTATGTTTATAAAATCCCTGGTCATAAATAGCAGCACCAATTTACGAAATTTATGGGTTTGAACATCCGGTTATACATCCATGCCAGCAATTAAGACAAAAAAAATCCGGCTAACTGTTAAAGTGGCCGGATCTTACTCGGGGGAATCGACCCTAGGGTCCAGGTATTGAACCTAGATCCCGCCGAAAAAGGCGGGATTAGTTCAAATAATTATTTACCGCTGTGGCACGAGCGTTAACGTGACTATTCAATTGGCTTAGGGCAGCCTGAAAATCGGAACTTGAACTTAGAAATGAATACCCGGAAACTTCAAGGTTGGCATACGGTTCTACCAATGCCGAATAGACTGCATATTTGGATTGCATAGTACTCACATTAAAGGCATTATCGACCACTTCCTGCACATACCCATCATATTTCGCCCTATAAGTGGCATCTTCATATAGATAACCTATCAATGGCCATTCAGTGTCATTTAGATCGGAGAAATCCAAAGCTAATGACCCTTCCCTATTACCATTTTGCAAAGCCTCGTTATTATCCCATGGAATCCATGATAATTTCTCCGTATCGGGATTATTGTACAGATAATAATTATGCGTCATTCTACCATAAGTATCCCAATTTTGAATTACGGTATTTACAGCCAAATATTTCAAAAAGGTATCAGTGTCAAAAACACTTTCCAAATTGGCACGCCAGGTTTCGGGATCCGTTGTTCTATCCGCTGCATGCAAAGCCGTAAAGACACTTTGTATATCGCTAAAATCGGCTTCATCTTCATTGGTCTTCTTTACAAATACATCTTCGGTGAAGGTACCCTGTGCAAAACTGGCCCCGTCACCATCGGGTTTGTACAGGTTACCATCATTATCCGAGAATTGGGTGTCGATTACCGTGTCATCCACTTCTTCTACCAAGGTATATACTCCAAAATATTGGGGACCATCGCCATGATCCACGTAAACGGCATAAAATGCGGCGTGTGAACTGGCTATACCGGCATCCCTGAAAACATCGGTAGCCACCTTTTCCCTTAGCATGGATTTGTCATTGTAGTTATTTTTCAAACTCAATTTCTTAAATCCATAAAAACGTTGATTGTCTATTTGGGGATATTGATCTTCAAATTCATCAAAATCAAGCTTAAATGACAATTTTAGGATACCACTGCTCCAGCTAGACTGTAAACTGGAGTTGCCTTTAAAGCGCACTCCAACCCTGTACCATTCCTTGCCGTTGTACAACACCTCTCCGGGTACAAAAATAGGATCCTCATCTACCTCTGTCAATCCACCACCACCGGGTCCTCCGCTACCTCCAAACACTCCATAAAGGGAGGTCATATCATCCAACATACTTTGCCAACGCTCTTCCGTGATTACAATATCCAATCGTTTTACTGCCTCATCCTCAAATACTTCATCAAAATTTGGGTCGGCCGATTTGCTATGGGTGTCCTCTGTCCAGTCCAAAGCTTCAAAATCCGTATCCCCGTAGGTTTCAACATATGCTTCACTGTCCGCTACTTCCTCTAGCCCTCCCGTTGCTTCAGTAACATCGTTGGAACAGGAAAATACGAACAATAATTGCAGTACTAAAAAAAACAGTATGCTTACTTTTCTCATTGTTGTTTTCATTTATAGGTTATTAATACCCTACAAAGATGTGGATTGGAACAATATGAATTTTAGGGAATCAGTGAATGGCCTATTCTTTTAAGCGAATAGGGATATATAATTGGTGGGTAAATTATGGGATCTCCGAAAAAGTGATAAGCCTTGGGCAAGATTATTATATATTTTACCCATAGGTCTACATCATCGGTACAATATATGCCTTGGGCCCGGAACCTTATCAGGTAATAAATCTTAACGAACCCAAATAGCACCTTTCCCCTACCAAGGCGCAAAGATTGCCCCTTGTCCAATCTTAAAATAAAGTATCATGAAAAAAGTATCAAAAACAATCGTTTGGTGTATGGTCCTGCTATTTTTCATAGTCCACAAGACCCATGCGCACACAACTGTAAATGAAGGAATGACCCCCCATACGATCAAGAATTGGATAGATTTACAAGCGATAACAGGCCAAAAATATCAAGATGCAGTTAACAAATATCACCAAAAAGGGTTTAGGCTGACCGCCGTAGACGGCTATTATGTAAAGGGAAAGATATATTAATTATAAGGATGGCACATGTTACTTCTCTTATATATTTTGTTACATATGTGACATCCCTTCCTGAATGGCATCTTTAATTTAGGCCTTTAAAATAATTACCCTCTCACACTGATTTCGAGATGTAATTTAAATGCTATTAGCCATAAAATAAAGGTATTATGAAAATGAATTCCACAACGCGATTATTTGCCATTCTTTTAATGGGCACTTTAACCATGGCCTGTTCGAAAGATGGTGATATTGGTCCACAAGGAGAACAAGGAATACAGGGCCAACAAGGGCCTGCCGGACCACAAGGCGAAGTAGGACCTGCTGGTACAGCCAATGTGATTTATTCCGAATGGATAACATCCCCTTTCACTTTTGATCCCAATACCTACTTAAATTGGAATTCTTTTATAATTGCTCCGGGACTGACTGAGGATATCAAAGAAAATGGCGCAGTTCTCGTGTATGGCAAATCAGCCGGCGATGTAGTATATCAACTCCCTGCAGTAATTTTCGGTCGTAACCAAAGTTATTCCGCACGGCCAGGTAGTTTATATAATTTAAGACTTATCGTTGAATCGATAGATTCTGATGTAATCGGTCAGCCTTTGCTGCTCATAGAATTCCGATACATTTTGATTCCTGGGGGCATTCCTGAAAGCGGAAAATCAGCTCCCGTAGATTATACCAAATTCAGTTATGAAGAAATAGCCGAGCGGTTCAATATTCCCGATTAGACCACAAAGCACCTTATCAGGTAATAAATCTTAACGAACCTAAATAGCACCTTTCCAGGATCAATCCCAAAGATGTGTTTGAATAACAAAAAAATATAATTTGCTATTTCAAGTTTGTATCCTGTTCATTTTTTGCATCGCCCAAATG
>TARA_R110002050_G_scaffold270549_1_pt1 | contig 35724 bp, 30 predicted proteins | sample TARA_R110002050 | Tara Oceans TARA_R110002050 (sample SAMEA4396988) | marine metagenome | biome: Polar Biome; feature: [DCM] deep chlorophyll maximum layer (ENVO:01000326); material: water (ENVO:00002006), including particulate matter (ENVO:01000060) such as... | depth 25 m
AACATTCCAAGGAATTATTGAAGCTACCAAAAAAGATGTAAGCCTTACAAAAGGCGTTTTTAGAGTAACTTCCGAAATGGATGAGCATGTCCGTGTTAAAAATACGGCGAGAGATTTCGAGTTTATCGCAGATGAACCAGAAGCTTTGGCAGGAACAAATTTAGGACCCAATCCTGTAGAGTATTTATTGGCCTCTTTAGGCTCTTGCCAGGTGATTACCTATCAAGTTGTCGCTTCCTTAAAAGGAATTCAGTTAAACAATGTCAAGGTAGAAACCAAAGGAAATATTGACTGGAGGGGATTTCTTGGAATCGACGAAAATGTCCGTCCGGGATATCATAAAATAGAAGTGGAAACGATTATCGATTCTGACGAAAGTCCTGAAAGGATACAGGAACTTATTAAAGAGGTAGAGGCGCGTTGCCCTGTATTGGACAACCTGGTAAATACAGTAAAAGTAGAAAGCCAAATCTCTATTGTCAATGAGAAAAACCCTGTTGTCTAAATTCAGCAGTCATTAACCAAGCAATTATATCCGGCGATGGGAGGAAAACAGCAAGGTTTTTCAATTCATTTTGAAAAGTGCTGCAACCCTGACCCGGATATAATTTTTTACTTTAAGGATTAGGAGAGGGTAAGAAGTGGGAAAGGGTGTTGCTTTTTTCTACAACAATGTTGAAAAGGTCCTTAAATGCTTTTTCAATCGAGTGGTGGTTCTTTTCTGACTATATAGGTCTAAAATTTAAAGTCAATCACCGCAAAACCCAATTCATCTTCGACATTGGCATAGGACCAGAGCTTGCCGTCTTTCCAAAAATAGCTTCCCGGAGCTTGTTTTAAGCCTTCAATTTTGGTTTCGCCCAAAACATTGAAGTCTTGGTCATAAGCGAAAATAAAAACCTCCTAAGTAGATGGATCTCTTTTTTCCTGGCCCAAAAAATAATGCTTTGTATTGATGATCCAGTCTAGCTCTAATTCCTCTCAGGTATTGTGCTATTCAAATTGTTCAGCGGAGTAAGTTATTTAATAAATAAAAAATGATCATAGCTTACCTTTTTATTGGAAGGGTAAAATAAAAAGTGCTTCCTTTTCCCGGTGCTGAGGTGACACCAATGGTGCCGCCATGTACTTCCACAATTCTTTTGCAAGAGGAAAGGCCTATGCCTGTTCCCGATATTGCCTTAGAAGTATTCAGCCGCTCCATAAAACCGAAAATTTTATTTTCTTCTTTTTGCTCAAAGCCCATACCATTGTCTTTAATTCTGAAGGTGTAATAAGTATCCTTTTTTTCCCAAGAAACGGTTACAATTGGGTCTGCTTCTGATCGGTATTTTATCGCATTGGAAAATAAATTCTGGAATAGTCGAACCAACTGAATTTTTATTCCCGCTACCTCAGGAAGTTCCGGAATGTTGAATATTGCCTGATTTTTGCGCACCGCTTCATCCAAAGTTCCAAGAGCTTCCAAGCAAATTTCATTCAGATAAACCGGTTCAAATTTGCTTGAAGTATCCTCTATGCTGGAACATTCCAGTAAATCATTGATCATCATTTTCATGCGGTTGGTATTCACCGTAATTAAAGAAAATAACTCATCCCTATCCCCATCCGGCTCTACTAAATTTTCGTCTTTAATTAAGGCAACAATACTTTCAATTGTATTCAAAGGAGCTTTCAGGTCGTGAGAAGCAATATAAGCAAACCTTTCCAGGTCTATATTGATTCGTTTCAGTCGGTTAGCATTTTCTTCCGCTTCTTTTCTGGCTTTAATTAATTCCTTTTCAAAATTTTTCCGCTGAGTAATGTCAAGTACAGAAATTCTGTAAACGAGGGCATCGGTAGGTTTTCTCTGGATCTTTTTAAAATTGATTAATGCAGGAAAGCGCAGGGTTCTTTTTCCTTTTAATTCAAGGTTGATTTCGGAAACCTCTCCCTGGATTTGCAATAATGGCAATACACGCGATTCAAAGAATATTTTTTCACCTACTCCCAATAAATCCTGAAAAAACATGGTTTTTAAGGCCTCATCCCGCTTAAAATTCAACCAGTTTAATAAGGTGTTATTAATATTGATAATTTCACCGGTTACCAAAATGGTTAAATAGCCGAAAGGAGCATTTTGATAAAGATCCTCGGTCTGCTCTGTATAATTATGCTGTTCCAATACTAAGACTTAAGGTACGATTTTATGGCCGCTATTGTTTTTTCAGGTGATGTAAGGTGTGGGCAATGACCGGAAGCTTCAAGCAGTATATAATCGCCATTTTGTAAGTTATCATATACATACTTGCCTACTTTCACGGGTGAAATACTATCTGGGTGACATTGAATAACTAACCCTGGAATGCTCATTTTGTTTAGATCCAGGCGATTATCTCCTAAAAAAGTTACCTTAGCAAAATGTTTGGCAATATCAGGATTCATGCTACAAAAACTATTGTGAAGTTCCTTTGAAAATTCAGGCTTATCAGGGTTTCCTACAATTATTGGCGTAATAAAACTCGACCAGCCTAGATAGTTGCTTTCAAGTGTTTCGATAAGTTCATCAATGTCATTTTTTGAAAACCCTCCAAAGTACGCTTCATCATTAATATAACAAGGGGAAGGGCCGATCATTACCATGGATTTGAATAGATCAGGACGCTGCGTTGCTGCAAGTAATCCGATAATGCTGCTTACAGAATGGCCTACAAAAATCACCTTTTCAAGCTCCAGGTTTTCAATCAATGAAATGACATCTTCGGCATACCCATTGAGAGAATTGTATTTTTGATAATCATAATGACTTTCATCGGAATTTCCGGATCCTACATGATCAAAAAGTACTATGTCATATTCTTCTTCAAAGGCTGGAGTTATAAATCGCCACATATTCTGGTCGCAGCCATATCCATGAGCAAATAGTATGGTTTAGCTACCATTACCCATTCGCTTTACGTTGTTCCTTTTTATTATGTCTTTTTCCATCTGCCATTTTGTTACAAAAATCGGGCTATTTTATCCATTTAGGCCTATTTTGATAAAATAAATCTTTCTAACTTTATCAAAGAAAACGGACAAGTCTAAGGTGTTGATTTTCCTAAGAAATTAGTAATTTAGCTACCTTCTTGAAAATCACCATCTATACAGCATTAATGGTTACTTAAGTACCTTAAATAAATTCTATTATTATTTACCGTTCCAATGAAAGCATGTTCAGATTGTCCTTGGATTTAGTGCTTAAGGAATTTGTTGCCTTACTTATGTCCGCCTAAAAAAGGGCATTTTGCCCCTACAATAAACAACCCGAAACCCACAACTAAATGCTTGAAGGCTGAGATAAATTTGGGTGTAAATAAAGCAAGAAAGATAAGGGACTATCTACCTCATAGAAGTAGCTTTTAATGATCAACTTAATAATTGTCCGGACTTAGGCAGTGGAAAATAGGCAAGACTTCAACAAGAAAATGAAATCCATGGAGTAATAGCTTTTAACTAAGTAATAATGGTTTTTAGAATGTACTTAAACATTATAAAAAATAACATAAATTATTGAAAATAAGCATTATAAATATTTTTATATAAAGTAAATTTGATGTGTTTTTTTCGGTCTCTTCAATATACAATGTGTTATTAATTTGAATACTTAAATTGAAAATATTCACTTGAATACATTAAACGAAAGGAAAATTCTAGGCAAGCTTTTTAATCAAATGCCAAAATAAGGCAAAACCTTTTCCTCTATTTTAGCAATTGCCTCACTTACCGGAGTTTCTGATTTGCGCAAGTGCAGTGCCATATGATTCACGCCGATTTCTTCGTAGGTTTTAAGCAACTCCGTTAAATGATTCACACCAACCCCACCACCAAACCGATGTGGTCTAAATTCAGCATTGTCATCTTTTAATAGGTTTAAGTGGAATGCCGAAATGTATGGCTTGCAAGCTTGATCGGTATCATACAAAGCTTCGCACCATTTCTTTTGATTTAGATAGGTTTCTTCAGGTGTCCTGGGATAATTAAACCAACCATTCGCATTTTTGGCAATCCACTCCATACTTTGTCCCGAATGCCCTGCTATTACCAAAGGAATTTTGTTTTTTGGTTTAGGGTAAACAGCTACATCTTGTTTTAAAAACGGATAAAATTGGGATAAATCACTTTCTGTTTTCCAAGCTTCTTGCATTATTTTCAGATGTGCTTTAAACAACTTTGGTCGCTCCTGGTAATTGATTCCATACATAGGAAACTCCACAGGTCTGTCTCCCAAACCTAATCCTAACAATAGTCTGCCATCACTTAAATTTTCGATGGTGGCAGCGGCTTTTGCTAATTTTATAGGTTGTTGTAATGGCAATACTATGGCAGCCGTACCCAACAAAATGTTTTTGGTAGCAGCAGCTAAATAACCCAAGTACGGTAAGGTGTCAAACAGCTGTGCACCATCACCAAAATTAGGGTCGTACACAGGAACATCACGCATCCATAAGGCTGCGAACCCTGCTTCGTCAATTTGTTGTGCTAAGGCTAAATGATTGGAGATATCTGGCACGCCAAAAGGTCTGTTGTCTTCCAAACGTTTGCGATTTCCTTCGGTTGACCAATCGTTATCTAAAGGAAACTCTATACCAAGTGTCATTTTACCTGGTTTGTATAGTTTATCAAATGGATTCATAGTGTGTTTGTTAAATTCATCAGGTATCCGCTAAGACACCTGATGAATAGTGTGATTAAGCATTCCAGATACTTTCTGCAGTGTATGTTCGCTTTATCAACTATATTTTTTCTTTTTTATATAGGACGAGAGTCAATAAGAACCCTACGATTACTAGAATACCACCTACCCAAGGAGTAGCTTCAATACCTAGGATCGATTCTACAACTATTCCGCCTATATAAGCACCTATAGCAATACCGACGTTAAAAGCAGCAATGTTTAATGCTGATGCTACGTCTTCGGTTCCGGGCAAGTACTTTTCCGCCATTTTTACTACATATAATTGCAATGCAGGCACGTTTGAAAACGCTAATATTCCCATAAAAAACAGGGTTACTATAGCAAAAATTTGACTAGAAGCGGTGAAGTATAACACAAACAACACTATGGCTTGTAAAGCAAACATTACCAATAAGGCTTTGCCTGGTTTGTTGTTAGAGACTTTACCACCTATGATATTCCCAATCGCGATGGCAATACCATAAATTAAAAGGAATACACTAATCATGTTTGAAGAGAAACCGGTTACTTCTTCCAACAAAGGTGTTAAGTAGGTAAAGGTGACAAACGTACCACCGTATCCAAAGGCGGTAATGGCTAACACCAATAAAATAGACGGGTTTTTAATTACTTTTAATTGGTCTATAAGTCGTAATGGAGCCGATTGTTTGATGTTTTTAGGAACCAAAGCTAAACTAGCTACTGCACCTATTAATCCTAAAAGGGCAACACCTATAAAAGTAGCTCTCCAGCCAAAATTCTGACCGATGTATGTTCCTAAAGGCACACCGGTTACAATAGCCACCGTAAGACCTGCAAACATTATAGAAATAGCCGTAGCCCTTTTGTCTTTTGGCACCAAGCTAGCTGCAATGGTGGAACCGATGGAGAAAAATACGCCGTGGGCAAAACCAGTAACCACTCTTGATAAAAGCAACAATTCAAAACTTGGTGAAATGGCTGCTAAACCGTTACCAATTATAAATAGGAGCATAATGCCCATTAATAATTGTTTTCTTGGAATTTTACCTGTTAATGCGGTTAATAGCGGTGCGCCTATAGCTACACCAATGGCGTACAGACTTACTAATAATCCTGCTGATGTTAATGATGTGCCTAGGTCACTTGCAACGGTAGACAATAAACCTACAATTACAAATTCCGTTGTTCCTATGGCAAATGCACATATAGTCAATGCCCATAATGCTGCTGGTAGACTCTTCTTTTTTGCTATTGATTCCCCTTGATGTATTGTTATAGTTTTCATAGTAAATTGTATTTAATTGTTCGATACAAAATTCTATGGAAACCAAGGGGTGTGCGAGGACATACATCACCCATTTAATGTGATGTAGATCAATTTTAATTAGGGATAGGATTTACGCTTAATTATTAAAGCGACTTAAAGTTTCTCGGGAAACGCCCAAATAAGCGGCGATTAATTTTTTAGGAACCCGTTGAACCAATTGGGGTAGTTTATTTAATAGGTAGGCATACCTGCTTTCGGCAGTCATGGTAAGCAAAGAAAGGATCCTTTGTTGCAAGTTAATATAACCATGGTTTGATTTAATCCTGAAAAAATTGGCCATTGCGGGCACTTTAAAGCAAATCTTTTCCCTATTCTCTAAAGACAAACAGAAGAACTCAGAATCTTCAAGACAATCCACAAAAATAGTCCCCGGTTCTTGATGCTGAAAAGCGCAATGATCACTTACCCAATAGTTTTCCATGGCAAATTGAAGAATATGCTCTTTGCCTTTATCGTCTATGGAATATGCTTTTACCAAACCTTTTATAATCCAATACTCAAAATCTACCGCCTGTCCTGCTTGGATTAAAAACTGATGCTTTTTATAGCTTTTAAATTCAAAATGAGATTTGACAAAATGCCATTCCTCATCAGTTATCGAGACAATTTCTTCAATATGTTGCCTTAAAAGGGAGTACTTGTTTTGCATTGCGTAAAATTATACAAAAATCTTAAAGGAAGGAGCCTTAAGATTGAAGGTTTTTCATGAATTGTCTTTATGGCTTTTATTACGAGACTAAAATAATTTTGCATGAATATTTCATGCAAGAAAAGGTTCCCCGTTGGTTTATGATATCAACCAAAGGTTTAAAAATGTACAGAGATGCTCTCCTACAGATCCTTTCTCGATTCATTGGATTATGTGATTTGATTCTATTGCGTTAAGGAAACGGGGTGATAATGAACTGACATCCTATAGGAGAAAAAAAATAATGCTTATTTTCAGTTTAACCTTTTCTTGCTTACCGTCCAGTTAATTCGAATGATTAAGCACCTCAACAGAAAAATACAACATTTCTGAAATCTTTTTGATCATATCGATGGATTGCATCTTCTATTTGCTTAAGTATCAGGCTTAGGGTGATTTTCCCTAAAATTTATATCGGTTTGCCATAGCAGTAGAAATCTTTGATTTATTTTTGGAAAAATAAGAAATAAAATCCCCCGGTAATGTCAGGTGCTGATATACTTCATCATAAAAATGTAATGATGCAGAAAGCACCATGGTTTTCATACCATGCAATCGGAAATTTAGTGGTGCTTCCTCCAATTCTATTTGGGTAACCTCCATATCTGCTTTGCGGTTGAGGTACCGAATCCAACTATTTTTGTAGCCTAATTCTTCAAAATTTTTGATACTTTTGATCTTAAACCCCTCAATGAATTCATGAAGACTTTCTTCTTCGGAAATCAAATTGAAGGAAAATTCCAGTTCTTCAACTACAAAATCGTACACCGTATAAACCGATTTATCAATCAAATAAATAGACAACCCATTTTTTGTTTTATATCCGGATTTTTTGGAGGAAAGGTATTGAGCTAATTCTTCAACTGAAATGTTTGACATAGTCAAAAATGGCAAATTTTAATCGAATTTCATTACCTTATCAAAGTAAAATCCTTCAGCTGTAGGTGGCATTGCTCAGATGCTTTGTTGGCTTTTTCTTCCAGAGTAGGGCAGAAGTCCTCTGCGCCAAAGCCCTTGCCGATCTGTGAAATGGCACTCTCAAAGCTTTCGTCTTTTTCTTTACCAAATACACCAGGTTCAAAATCTGATCTCATGGATTTTATTACCTCTTGATAATCTGATAATTCAGGGTAGGTTGCTTTTCTATTACTTAGTCCTTTTTTATCCAGGTTTTCATGATCATAATCATCAAGCAATTCCAAACCTTTTGCAAAGTAATTCAGCCATTCAAAATCCAAGTATTGTCTTTCTTCTTTTTGCTGAATTGCTCTGCTTAAAATTCGTATTCCATCTTTTAGGGTTTGTACTTCTTGTTGCTTCTGGGCAAGTCTATTTTCATTGATTGCATAGCCTTGAATTAGGTAGTCCTTTAACCGTTTTGTTGCCCATTGACGGAATTGAACACCTCTTTTGGAATTGACTCTATAACCAATTGAGATAATTGCATCTAGGTTATAGAATTTTATTGTCCGCTTGACCTTTCGTTTGCCCTCTAGTTGAACTACCGAGGAATCCTCGGTAGTTGAAATTTCATCCAATTCTTCATCTTTGTAAATATTCTTTAAGTGGAGACTGATGGTGTCTGAATCTTTATCAAAAAGTTCAGCCATTTGCTTTTGGTTCAGCCAAACAGTGTCCTGTTCAAACTTTACCTCAATTTGAGTCTGACCGTCAGTCCCTTGGTATATTTCAATTTGTTTTTCCATTCTAAACTCTAAAATTTACTATTACTCGCATTTTTGCATTCCCGACTCACCTTCATCTTCTTTTATTTAACCAACTTACTACCTTTTTCACCAATGGGTTTCAATTTATGCCCAAACAGGCTCATTACCTGATTTATCTTTGACAAGTTTAGATTTTCTTTGCCTTGCTCGATTTTTCTGATCACAGTTAGCGCTACTCCGGATTTGTCAGCAAATTCTTCTAGAGTTAAGTCTAGTTGGTTTCTTCTGGCTTTTACAAATTCAGCTATATGGTTCATTTGTATACATTTTCATATAAAATATATAATTAATATGCTTTTATCAAACTTAATATTCAAATGAAACTAAAATAATTTTTTTCAAATGTTGCGGCAGAATCGAAAAATGAGTGAAAGAATGTTATTCTATAACTCATTTATTTCGTATTATTGAGCTATAGAAATAAGTTTAATAGCTCATAAAATGCCTATCAAAAAAGTCTTCACACATAGTATGATGATTGTTAAGGGCATTCTCCGATGAAAAATTGGGACAGGCTATGTGGAAATTGAAAAATAAATGATAAACACATGAAATCGAGCATGACGAGAACCTCACACAATGGGATGATTATCATCGCGAGATTCCATCTGACCGTTGAAAATCAAATTATAAACAGATGAAATGGATTTGGGAGAGACCGAATTGGCCAAATTTCACATTTGATGCATCCGTCTTCTTACATTTGGAACGTGAATTTCATCGAAATACAGGTTTGATTTTAGGTGCACTAAGTTCAGTGTCGAACAACGATGCAGCCGAACTAAAAGTGACACTATTGAGTAATGAAGCACTGGATACATCAAAAATTGAAGGAGAAATATTGGACAGAGAATCTGTTCAGTCATCGATCCGGGGTCAGCTAGGATTACAAACTGATGGGAGAAGGTCTGGTCCCAAAGAAACAGGTGCTTCCCGAATGATGGTGGATCTCTACAAAAGTTACAGTGAACCACTTGACCAAAAGCGTTTATTCACCTGGCATCAAATGATTATGAATGGGAGAATCGATTTGGATATTGTTGGGGGCTTCCGAGTTCATGAAGATCCGATGCAGATTGTTTCTGGGAGATTGGATTTGCCCCAAGTTTTCTATGAGGCTCCACCATCTCACAAGGTTCCAAAAGAAATGGAAAATTATCTTGTTTGGTTCAATCGAGCTTTCAGCGAAGGAATGCCTACGTTGATTCATGCAGGATTGGCACATCTGTATTTTGAATTAATTCACCCTTTTGAAGACGGAAATGGGCGAATAGGGCGCGCCATTGCAGAAAAAGCCTTGGCTATGGGAGCCAAACATTCCTTGATCACTTCACTGTCCAGTACTATAGAACGAAAGAAAAAGGCTTATTATCAGGCATTGGAGCGTGCCAATGGTTCTTTGGAGGTTACAGACTGGTTAGTTTATTTTTCTGAAGAGGTTTTGGAAGCCCAAACCAATGTGCAGAAATTGATTCTATTTATCGTGGAAAAAGCCAGGTACTTTGAGCACTTCCGAAATAAACTGAATGAGCGTCAGTCTAAAGTAGCACTACGGTTGTTTCAAGAAGGACCGGAGGGTTTCAAAGGGGGGCTGAGTGCCCAGAACTACATTCGTATTACCAAAACTTCTGCCGCTACTGCAACCAGGGATCTAGCAGAAATGGTCACCCTCGGAGCCTTAAAAAAGACTGGAAAATTGAGGCACACACGCTACTATCTAGCAATGGTGGAAATTTCACATTGATTTTATTTCACTATAAATTGCTTGCCGTCTGCCTCCAGCTGTTTAAAGATTGAAAAGGTCAATTCCAATTCTTTTGACTAGTAGCTATTATTTAAGTGTTTAAGGTTTTGAACACCTCAAAAATTTTCACTTCCCGATACAAAATATTTGAGTTAAATATAACTCGCTGTTAATCAGTTTGTTGCTTAGGTGGTAGAAACGAATTAGCAACAAAAATCATTGACTATCAGCTAAATAAGGAATAAGTAAAGGAAAAATGAAGGGTGTGGACATAAAAAAACCGCCTCACAAAGGAAGCGGTTTTTATCGAAAACACCAATCGCTTTACGCAACTGTTACAGAGCCTAAATAAGAGCTGTTAGCAACTTTAGTTCCGTCTTCTGACACAAAGCCTAAGAAGACTTCAACGTCTTCTCCTGAGTACTCAGAAGGCACTGGAATGGTTGCTGTACCAACTGATCTTGCTGGTCCCGCAGTGGTGAAAACTGCCTCACCTCTTGTGGTATTCAAAAGAGCAATCAGAGCTTTGTCCGTTGCTAATGCACTACCACTTCCTGAATTGTCTGTCCAGGTCGCTTCCACGTTTCCAGCACTTGGAGAAGAAGCTGCACCATTCGCAGCACCAGTCAGGTTTCCTCTTGAAACCAATGCACTAGCATAGTCTACCATGAAGTTGGGGTAAGCTCCTGTAATGGCATTATTCAGATTGTATGACATGGCCGCATTGAATTGCGTCATCTTGTTGGCATACTGCTTAAAACCAACTCTAAGGAAGTCTGTCATTGGCTGCAAGAACTTCAATACAGTTGAGAACTTAGAACGCTGGTCAACCTGACCTTCAGTTCTTGGGTTCGCTACACTGGAAGGTTTGATTCTTAGGTAATCGATGCCCTTCCAAGTTCCACCGATTACATTCCCAACCTGCCCTGAGACACCACCGAGAATACCTTGATTAATTTTTCCCATCTTTTTACGATTTTTTAAGGGTTAAACATTTGCTTGGACTTGACACGGACTTACCATGGATTTGCCCTTCACCATCTAAAATACTACAAGAAACAGGCGAAGATTCATTCTTAGGTGCTGTTGCTTTGGTGTGCTTTATTTTGCCTTTGTTGCCCTGTTCTTTTGTCAGATCAAGGGGCTATCCTGCCCCTGTTTCCTTCATTAGGTTGTGGAATATTGACTGTCTTGCAGTATCTATCATTTTTAAAGTGAGCTTGATTTTTTGCTCGTTTACATCCAATAGTTTTAGTGCCTGAATCGACTTATCAAATGCTTTCTCTTTGGTGCTTGCTTTGACTTCACTTTCTCTTATAACCTTTCGGATCTCGTCAATAGTTATGAATGGAATCACCGAGCCTTTCAAATAGAAATGGAATGACTTAGACCTCCACAGTCCGAAGCATAGCCAGTATAAAAATTCCCTATCTGCTTCATTTTCAACAATACAAACAAAACAATTCGGGCATGGTGTATTGAGTGGTTTACCACTGTTCAATCCTTTATTCAGAATAAAGAAGTGAGGTTTGGTGTAGGTGGTTTCTGGTCTGTGAGTTTTCAATCGAAACGTTTTCATATAGCAAGCCATTAATATTTTGCTCGCTACGCTCCGCACAGACATTTTCAAAAGAGAAAAGAAAAAAGGGAAAAAAAGAAAAGAGAAAGCTCTTGAAAAGGTGGGTGTGGCACGGTTGACAAGGTTTTTGGGAAAAATACTACCCGTAGGGTGGAGATTTTTATCAAAACCCGTAGGGCTTGACCTTGACAATCCGGTTGTGCGTTGGGCTTGTGCGAACCCACCTAACTTTGCTGCTCTCTTTATTTTTATTGGTCTGGGTTTTTAACTGACATTTAAAAGGATTTTTAATCAATCAATAATCAATCTGTTATCAAATCTGGAATGTGGTCGGGTATCGTGTGTGAACGCAGGTAAACTAAGGCGTAGCCATTTATGCGAGCCGCCTGCGAGTGGAGCAAGGGTGGTGGCTGCAAAAGCCCGAAGAATGAGGGCGGCAGACAGCTACCGTTTACGGCAGGGCTGGCGTGATTTTTTGCTTTAGGGTCGGGAAAGGCAAGTGTAGCGATTGAACGAAACGAAACGATTTGTTGGGTGGAATGGAGCAATTACTGGCTGTTATTTGGGTTGGAGTATTTGACATCATAATCAATCCACCAAATACTAATTGAAGGCATAACAGACGGATTGCGGAATGGAACAGGGTTGCCTCGTGAAGTGAAGAGAATGAGCTACTCTTGCGTGTGGTGCTGAAAGTGGCTGAATGAAAGGAAAGAGGAACGAAAGACTGGAATGAAGCGACTGTAGGCACTGGACTAATTGCAAAAAGCATGACAGCCCGATCAGCCCGCAGCGACCCGCAGGCGAGCAAAAACACATGCAGCGACAGACCCCCAATTTAATTCTTCTGTGAGTACAGCGAACACCTTATTGGGGTTTGGGGGGATGAAGTAGCTGCAAGTGAGGATTGAGAGTAGTGTGTGAAGCAAAACAAGTGAACGGCAGGTGGTGAGCACCTACTGGAGCACAAACCACCTGGTAAGTGAACGGTATATGCAAGGGCGACCGAAAGGAGTACATTTTACCCTTGCAGATATGTTTTTGCGGAACAAAACGGAACGATTGACGAACACCGCTTTACCTGCGTTGGGGTGTGCGTTGGGAAAAGCAAGTGTATGACTGAATGGATTGGAGTGCAACGGAAAGGAATGAAGGAGTGCTCTTGCTGTGTGGTGCAGGAAGTGGGTGAATGTAAAGAGTGAGGTACGAACGAATGCAATGAACCTACTGGAAGCACATGGGTGAGGGTGGGGTTATTTCGCTAATCTTAAAATCCTTGTTGCTCCTCTAAATACAATAATGAAAACAACAGAACCAATAACTAAGTCAGGTATTTTACTTTCAAAATAGTAGACTAAGCCTCCAGCCAAAATTACACCTAAATTGATGATAATATCATTGGAAGTAAAAATTGCAGAAGCTTGCATGTGTGCTTCTTTGCTCTTCGCCTTTTGAATCAGGTAAAGTGAAACGGAATTTGCCAAAAGAGCTAAAAAGGATATGATAATCATGTTTTGAAAAATCGGTATGCCATCAGATCCTACAAAACGTCTAATGACTTCCAATAAACCAAATAGAGCTAATGACATTTGAAAGTACCCACTTAGTTTAGCTACTTTCTTTTTACGAATTAATGTTTGACCTACTGCCAGTAAGCTTAATGCATACACTAACGAATCTGCTAGCATATCCAAAGAATCTGCCACCAACCCCATAGATTTAGAAATCAAGCCGAATAGCATTTCAAGAACAAAAAAGACAAAATTGATGATAAGAACAGCCCAAAGGATTTTTCGTTGGTTGCTTGGGTCTGATTCTACATCAATTACTACCTGTGATTGTGTGTTTGATATTAGTTTTGAACCTAATTTTAGTTCTGCTAATATCCTTTCAATTTCCGTAGTATTGCCAATGTGAAATATGGTTAGTTTCCTTTGAGGTATCTCAAATTCAAGTTGTTTGATTTCGTTTATTCCATCCAATTTCATCCGAATCATTTGTTCCTCAGAAGGGCAATCCATTTGTGATATTTTGAATACAGATTTTTCCATTATAAAAAACAAAGGTTTTTTTTTCACCTATCAATATCAACTAATATTGAATCAAAGTAACTAACCAAAAGAGTTTTTTTTAGCGAATCCAGTTTGGCTTCTGAATGAAGAAATAGGTAGGATGGCATTGGCATTTTATCGTTATCAATTTGACTTAGAATTGATTTTAGTTTTGTCCGTTTCATTCGATTTGATAGAAGACCAAATTCTGATAGGTTTAATTCAGAATTTCCTTCTGAAATATGATTCTGTAAAAGAAAGCCTATAGGTTGAACATTACTGTACCATGGGTATTTGGTTTGGTTGCTATGGCAATCATAACAGGATGCTCGGATAATATTTCCAATGACAATAGGGGACTCGTAATGCTCAATAAAATCAGCATTGGTAACTGGTTCTATTTCATTGCGTTGGACGGGGACAAATTGAATCCCCACCAACACAATTAAAACTATCCATAGAGATAATTTAAGCCATTTTTTCATTTCATTGAAATGGTTTCTTTCACCGAACCACAAGTCAGCATTTTACTGCCAAATAATGGATTTTTGATCTCTTGAGAGTCACTCAACCAATACCCTCCCTTATTTTTGTTGTACATTGGGCAATACTGCTGATATAGTGTTCTGTCAGTTCCTGTGATTGCAAGTATGTCCATGAAATCTTTTGCCATTCCTTCAAAATGCTCACGTTGATGAACTATTTCGCTTTTAGCAATGTGTTCGCCATGTTCTTTTACTACTTCCAATATTTCCTTAATCTCGGGCTGCTTGGACACTTCAAAAGTGTTAACGTCTATACTTGAAGCCTCTTCTGCAAGTTTTTGACCCGCACTTGCAGCAGATTTTGAATCGTCTTGTACCAAGGCATTTTTAATTGCGAGGTATTGATCGATCAATTGAGAAATGGATTTGTTTTCGCTCATTTCCATAACTGAACCATCGGGCATTTTATGCTCGGCTACATGATCGATACCACTATGATCATGTTCAGTATTATCATCGTTATGATCGGTTGATTTACTATTTCCGCAGGCAAGAAGCGAAAATGAGAGACCTGCTACTAAAGCGAGATTTAAGATTGAATTTGATTTTTTCATTGTGTTAAAATTTAGAAGTTAAATATTTGAATTACTGACAAGACTAGAATGGTAAGGAGAACGATACCCCAAATTATTCTTGAAGTCCATTTTTTTAATTTTGAGGGAGGTGGCTGATCTCCGGTTTTGCAACACTCTTTCATTTTATTGTCTTTGTTGTTTCACCGCATGAAAGCATGGCCTCACCGAAATAGGGATTCAGAATCTCCTTTTCCTTGCTCAACCAATCTGCCCCTTTATTGGAATCTGCCATCGGACAGTACTGGACATAAATAGGTGTAGGCAATGGATCAAAAGATTCTGCTAATGCTATCATTGAATTGGATATGCTGATGAACTTTTCTCGAATGGCTTTGATGTTACCAAGATGTTCGATGTGCTGTAAAACTGTTTTCAACGCAGTTGACTGTTGCATCCATAAAGAGTGTGCATCCCCTTTAAAAAGGTTCATATCAATCTTTCCTAAGGAGTTGTTCATCGCCACGCCCGATGCTTTTGCTTTTTCAAAATCATCACTGGCCAATGCAATCTTCAATTTGAAGTAGTTGTCAAAAAGTGGTTGTAAAGACTTTTTGGCATCCTCTGATATTGTTGTTTTCTTAGATGAAACAGGCATTTTTTCCATATTTGAATTGGTATTTCCCCCATGGTTGTGGCCAGTCATGGCTACACCACCTTCCGGGTTCATCATACTTGGTTTGCCTGCTAATTGTGCTGCTGCATCAATACTGAAGGTACCATTGATTGCAATTTCTTCACCAGGCTGCAAGCCATCTTCAATCACATAACTTTCACCTAATTCTGGACCCAAAGTAACTTCTCGCATGATGAAACTTACACCTTGAGCTGACATTTGCATCACATAAACTACAGAGCGTTTGCCCGTCCACATTACAGCAGTTTTAGGGACAGTTAAGGATGTATAATTGGTATTGGTTTTTGCTTCTATCGTTCCAGTTGTGAACATTTCTGGTTTGAGCATTAAACCTTTGTTTGTTGCTTCAAGTCTTGCTTTTGCCACTCTGGTCTTTGGATCGATAACAGGATCGATGTAGCTAATTTTTCCTTTAAATGTTTTACCAGGTATTGATTGCACTGTGTATATCACCGCATCACCTTTGTTTATCCAAGTCATATCTGTCTCATACACATCAAAAAGCACCCATACTTTAGATAAGTCCGCTATTTCATATAAGGCTTCCCCTTGTTTGATATAGTCACCCAGATTGACCATTTTTTTAGTTACATATCCTGAAACATTGGCGAGAATTGGAAACTGTTCTATGGTCTTATTTGATTTGACTATCTGATCAATCTGTTTGTCTGAGAGTTTCCAGTTTTTCAATTTTTCTTTGGCAGCATTAAACAATGCAGGCTGTGTTTCTTTTATTTTTTTGGCTTCAAACAATTCTTCTTGTGCAGTCACCAATTCAGGGGAATACACATTTGCCAAAACCTGACCTGCCGACACAAATTCTCCTGTAAAATTGACTGAAAGCTTTTCAATCCTGCCTGGGATGTGTGAAGATTGGGTAGATAGCAAACGTTCATCTGCCTGTACTTTTCCATTTAGACGAATTGATTTATCAGCCTTACCCTTATTAACCACCATAGTTTGAATCTGTGCCAACTGCATGGCAGTTGGTGACATGCTCACTGCCATAGGGTCTAATTCACCATCTGTGGATTCCAAAGGAATCAAGTCCATACCACAAATAGGACAATCGCCTGATTCACTCTTCCTGATCTGTGGATGCATAGAGCATGTCCAAATTGTTTCGGAATCTGCCATTGCAGTATGGTTATGTTCATCCGTTTGGTTTTCATTGGATCTTCCGAAAATTATCCAGCCAAGTAGCAAGCCGATAGCCATTGTGCTTATGGCTATAATTACTGTTGTTTTATTTATATTTTTCATCTTAATTCTTGATTTGTCTTTTTAATAATTGTGCATTGAAAGCAACTATCACAGTGCTAAGGCTCATTAGAACCGCACCGATGGCAGGGCTGAGAATAATCCCAACACCTGCCAAAACACCAGCAGCTAAAGGAACGGCTACAATGTTGTAACCTGCTGCCCACCATAAGTTTTGCATCATTTTTTTGTAAGTAGCCGCACCGAAAAGAATCAAATTGGCAATGTCTTTCGGGTTACTGTTGACCAAAACAATATCAGCCGTTTCGGCTGCTACATCTGTGCCCGAACCAACGGCAATCCCCACATTAGCCTGTGCAAGAGCAGGGGCATCATTTACACCATCACCCGTCATGGCTACAAATTCACCTTTTTCCTGAAGCTCTTTAATGATGCGTTGTTTGTCTTCGGGGAGTACTTCTGCATAGAAGTTGTCCAAAGAGAGTTGCTGGCTAACTGCTTTTGCCACTTGCTGGTTATCACCTGTTGCCATGTAAACTTTTATACCTCTCTCTTTTAGCGTATTTATTGCTGATAAAGATTCTGGTCGAATTTCGTCTGCAAGGGCAATGTATCCTGCCAATGAATTGTCAATCAAAACAAATACTACCGTTTCATCCTCTGTTTTAAAAGCATCAGCTGGAGTGTCAAATCCCTGCTCTGTAAGCATTCCTGGACTAACAATTTTGATTTCCTGTCCTTTTAGGTTTGCCTTGATTCCTTTTCCTGTAATATTTTGGAAGTTCTCAGGCTCTTGTAAAGTCAAATCATTTGCTTTTGCCTTACGAACGATACCTGCCGCTATAGGATGCTCAGAACTATTTTCTATAGACGCAGCAATTTGAAGTAATTCATTGTCCGAGTAATTGTCTAAAGTACTTTTAAACCGTGTTACCCCAAATTCACCTTTGGTTAAAGTGCCTGTTTTGTCGAATATGATTGCGGTTAGTTTCCTTGCATTCTCAAATGCTGTTCGGTTTCTGATCAATAATCCATTTTTAGCAGAAACAGCCGTGGAAATGGCCACTACTAAAGGGACAGCTAAGCCCAAAGCATGAGGACATGAGATAATCATGACGGTTACCATACGTTCTAATGCATATTCAAAGTCTTTACCGAGGCTCAACCATACTACAAGTGTGGTCATACCTGCTCCTAAAGCGATGTAGAATAACCATGCAGCGGCTTTATCTGCCAGATTTTGGGTTTTGGATTTCGTTTCCTGAGCTTCTTTCACCATTTCTATCACCTTAGACAAGTAGGAATCTTTGCCCGTATGCTTCACTTTGATTTTTAAGGTGCCATTGTCATTGACCGAACCACCAATAACCTGATCATTTCTATGTTTGGTTACTGGTTTTGATTCCCCAGTAAGCATGGATTCATTTACATGACTTTCACCTTCCAATACGATACCATCAGCAGGGATTTTTTCGCCTGGTCTTACCAGTATGGTGTCATTGCCTTTTAAATTATCAATAGGCACATCTTCATGCTCCCCATCTTCTTTAATTCTGCGAGCTGTTGAAGGCATCATTTTGGCCAATTCCTGCAAGGCATTGGAAGCTCCCATAACGGATTTCATCTCTATCCAGTGGCCTAATAGCATGATGACGATTAAGCTGGCGAGTTCCCAAAAGAAGATTTTGCCACCAAGTCCAAATACTACAGCTGAACTGTAGAAATAGGCTACTGAAATAGCTAAAGCAATCAAAGTCATCATACCCGGAGCTTTCTTTTTTACTTCATCTGCGAGACCTTTTAGGAATGGCCAACCTCCATAAAAGAAAATAATGGATGAAAGCACGAATTGAACATATCGATCACCATTGAAGCGAAGTTCATAACCGATTAATCCCTGTATCATTGGTGCAAGCACTACGATAGGCAGGGTGATGACTAAAGAAATCCAAAAGCGTTTTTTGAAATCTTCAATCATGTGGGCATGATGTCCCTGGTGATGGTCATGAGATTCATGGCCATTATTATGATTACTATGGTCATGGTGTTCATGACTATGCTTGTGATCTTCGTTTGTATGATTATGATGTTTATTTTCCATGATTATTTCGATTTAGCTGTGACATAATCCAGTTCTGCTAATGCGATGTGGTATTCCGACAAGGCAGTAGCTTTCATTTTTTGATACTTTAATATTTGCTGTTGCATCCTAAGTACTTCTTCAAAGTCTTTTCCCGAATTGCTGTAAGCAGAGAATAAAAGGTTTAATGATTGACCAGACTCCTGTATTTGTTCTTCGTATAACTGAATCAGCTCAACCTGTTTTTGGATCTCGAACCAAATCATGTCATAGGAACTGGTTAGCCTGTTGGTGGCTTCTTCTCTTTGCAGGGAATAAGATTCTTGCATGAGTTGAGCTTCTTTTTGTGCTGCTTTATATTTTCCTCTGAAAATTGGAAGGCTCACAGACACCATTGGCATAAATGCATCTTTTCCATTGTCAGGCACAGACATATCCGTTCGTTGACCTACGATTACATAATCTAAGCCTACACCAAGTTTTGGAAGACCCTGCTTGATTGCGGCTTGTTCACTTGCTTTACTTGCTTCAATTTTCAACTCCAATTCATCAAGAATAGGATTGGACGCGAGTAACGAGTCTTTACGATAGTTTGCAGGTAAACTAAAAGTGAATAAAGAGTCCTGAACAACAATATTGTCGTCATCAGACCGATTCAAAAGCTTATTAAAACGAGTTACAAGAGGTTTTTGCTTTTGTTCCAGTATAGACAAATTACTAGTTGCATCTTTGAGCATAATATCCACCCGCAATACATCTACCATTGAGCCTTTATCGTTTTGAAATTGAATAGTGGCTATCTCTTTGTATGAGGACAGGATGCGTTGATTTTCTTCTTCAATGGAAATCAACTTATGCAGCTCATAGAGTGGATAATATGATGCTGATACTTGGTAGTACAATTTGTTTCGGGCATCTAAAAACTCTTGATATGTTGCTTCTGCCATTAAAGTAGCAGCATCTTCCTGGGCTTTTAAAGTGCCGAACCATGGAAACATTTGTGTCAAAGAAAACCTTGCTCGTTGCGGCCCCACTCTTGTTTCCACTGGAGACACGAAATAACCGAAGGAAAGATTGGGGTCTGGCAAACTGCTAACTTGTGTTACTTTTTGCATAGCAGCTTCAAAGGATTTGTATTTAGCCTGCAATCCCGGATTGTTTTCTGCCGCTAACTTGAAATAGTCATCTAACGACTGAGCATTTGTTAATGTGGAAAAGCCAAATGCCGTGAATATGATTATGATTATTTTTTTCATGATTGGCCTTTTAAAATTTTACGTTCTTCTCTCCAGCAGTAAATCACCGGAACGATGAAATAAGTGATGGCAGCAAATAGCATCCCTCCAACAGCAGGCAATGCCATGGGTATCATAATATCTGAACCTCTTCCTGTTGAAGTGAGGATAGGTAGTAAAGCAATGATGGTCGTGGCAGTTGTCATTACTGCTGGCTTTATTCTGCGCTGTCCTGCTTCCACTGTTGCCGCTCTTATTCCTTTTATATTATCTGTTTTATTTCTATCAAAGCTTTGATCCAGATAAGTAGCCATCAATACTCCATCGTCAGTTGCTATTCCAAAGAGGGCAATAAACCCAACCCAAACGGCCACACTCAGATTAATGGTGTGTATTTGGAATAAATCACGAAAATTTGTGCCGAAGACTGAGAAGTCTGCAAACCAACTTTGCCCATAGAGCCATAGCATGATAAAGCCACCGCTAAAAGCCATTGCAATACCTGTAAAGACCATTAATGAAGTGGATACCGAACGGAACTGGAAATAAAGAATGAGAAATACAATGCCTAATACCAAAGGAACAATGATAGAAAGTCGTTTTTCTGCCCTCACCTGATTTTCATAACTCCCTGAAAACTTATAGCTCACACCAGCAGGTACGGTCAGTTCACCTGAATCAATTTTATCCTGAATCGTGCGTTGAGCATCGTTTACCACAGTGACTTCCGAGAAACCATCACGTTTATCAAACAGTACATAGCCAACCAGAAAGGTTTCTTCACTTTTTATCGCTTGTGGGCCCCTTACATATTCAAAGTCAATGATTTGAGATAATGGAATTTGAGCACCTGTGGGTGTCGGCATTAGTATTTTACCCAATGCTTCAGGGTCATCCCTCAATTCTCTTGGATAGCGAACCCTTACAGGAAATCGTTCACGGCCTTCTACAGTAGAGGTTATTTTCATTCCACCAATTGCGGTTTCTATGGTCTGTTGAACATCCTCAATGTTCAATCCGTATCTCGAGATTTCATCCCTGTTTATGTTGAGGTGTATGTAGGGTTTACCTACAATTCTATCCGCAAATACTGCTTCTGCCTTTACAGAAGGCACTCCTTTTAGAACGTTCTCCAACTGCAATCCAAAGTTCTCTATTGTTTTCAGGTCAGGGCCATATACCTTGATTCCCATAGGAGCTCGCATCCCTGTTTGGAGCATGACCAACCGAGTTTCAATCGGTTGAAGCTTAGGTGCTGAGGTGACACCTGGTAGTTTGGTGGCTTTTACTATCTCATTCCAAATATCATCGGGAGATTGAATGTGATCACGCCAATTGCGGTAATACTCGCCATTATCATCTGCAATTAATGCAGTCGCTTCTATGCCCTGTTCCAAACCTTCTTTGTTAGTAAGGGCATCTCCCGAAATAGTAATGAACCGATTGTCTTTGTCCACCTTAAACCTTTGTCTATGTCCTTTTTTGTTTAGGATGTATTCTGACTTGTAATTGATGATGTTTTCGTACATCGAAATAGGGGCTGGGTCAAGGGCTGATTCTACCCGTCCGAGTTTACCAACCGTTAGCTCTACTTCGGGGATACTGGTAAGTAGCATATCCAATTGGCCTACTATCTTTCGATTGAATGTTACTCCGGAATGAGGCATTGAGGTTGGCATCAACAGAAAGCTTCCTTCATCCAGAGAAGGCATAAATTCTTTGCCTATCCCGGGAAAGGTATGGGACATGGCTGACCATCCTTTGGTCTGATCCAAATTCCATCCAACCTTCTCAAAACCCTTGGAAACAAAACCAAAAACAGCATTGAAGCCAAGCCAAATATTTGCACCTAATAGGATGAGTATAGTCGGGATAATCAAAAACTTGATTTTGTTATTTAAACACCAAGTGAGGATTTTTTTGTATTGAAACTCTAATAGCCTAAACGCACCGAGTATAACACCGACCAATAGGGCAACAAAAACAAAGTTGAGGAGAAGGGATTTAGATGCACCTAGTGGTAACCAATATTTTGCCAGCAACCAAATGACTCCCAACAGGACAATGATTAATTCCGCATACTTGAGTAAGAACTTTATTACAGTCGGAAGTGAAGCATTTTTGAGCTGTTCAATGTTTTTTACAATACCGATGATTCCAAATAGAATTAGTAACACTCCCGTCCAAACCTGTCCAATAAAGAGGCTTATAATTCCAATAAGTACTAAGCCGTAATGACCGTACTTTTTTAAGAACTTGTTTTTGATATTAAAGCCGAAAAACCAATGTGCCAGTGTTGGCAAAATCAGCAATGAAACGATCAATGCAGCTAAAAGGGCAAAAGTCTTTGTAAAAGCCAGAGGACCAAACAGCTTGCCTTCTGCTGCCTGCATGGTAAATACAGGGACAAAACTCACAATTGTGGTAGAGACAGCCGTTAATATCGCAGTGGCCACCTCTGATGCTCCATTGTAAATGGTATCAATTAGTTTTTGGCTTGGTGGGGCTTCATCAATATGCTTGATGATATTTTCAGAAAGAATAATACCTAAGTCCACCATTGTTCCGATGGCAATGGCTATTCCTGATAGTGCTACAATATTCGCATCGACACCAAAGTATCGCATGGCAATAAACACCATGAGCACGGCAATGGGCAAAAGGCTGGAAATAAGGAATGAAGCTCTTAGGTTATATACCATCACAATCACCACCAGAATGGTAATGAGAATTTCCAGCGACAAGGCTTCTTCCAGTGTACCTAAGGTTTCATAGATCAATTCTGAGCGATCATAAAACGGGACAATTGTAAGCTGGCTTTCTCTACCGTCAGCCAATGTTTTCTTGGGAAGGCCGGGTGCTATTTCAATAATTTTGGCTTTTACATTGTTGATGACCTGCAAGGGATTCGCTCCATATCGAGCTACTACAACGCCACCTACTACTTCAGCACCATCTTTGTCCAAAATACCTCGTCTTGTAGCGGGGCCAAGAGATACTACACCAATGTCTTTTATCCTTATAGGCACATTGTCTTGTACTGCAACTACTGCCTTTTCTATGTCTTCTACTTTCTTGACATATCCTAAACCACGAACTAAATATTCAGCCTGATTGATTTCTATGGTCTTTGCACCAACATCCTTATTGGATTTTTGTACTGCCTGCATGACTTTATGCAAGGGGATGTTGTAGGCTTTCAAAGCGTCAGGATTTACATCAATTTGGTATTCCTGAATAAAACCGCCAATGGAAGCAACTTCTGAAACGCCTTCTGTTGCATTTAAACCATACTTCACATAGAAGTCCTGAACTGTGCGGATTTCGTGCAAATCCCAACCGCCAGTTGGATTTCCGTTTTTGTCCCTTCCTTCAATGGTGTACCAATACACCTGCCCTAAGGCGGTGGCATCTGGGCCCAATGCAGGCTGTACGGCATCAGGGAGTAAGCCAGAGGGTAGTGAGTTGAGTTTTTCGAGTATTCTGGATCGTGACCAATAGAACTCCACATCTTCTGAGAAGATGATATAGATACTGGAAAAACCGAAGATGGATGAACTTCTGATAGATTTTACTCCTGGGATTCCTAGTAAATAAGTAGTTAAAGGATAAGAGATTTGATCCTCAATATCCTGTGGCGAACGGCCAGCCCATTGGGTAAAAACGATTTGTTGGTTTTCTCCTATGTCTGGTATGGCATCTACCGGAACAGGGTCAGAAGGCAATGCACCCACTTGCCATCCAAATGGAGCAGTTACAATTCCCCAGGCTACAAAACCTGTAAGGACGAGAACAGTGACCAACTTATTCTCTAAGAAATATTTTATGATTTTATTGAGCATAATACAAGTGAATTTGATTGAACAGAAAAGAATTGTTCAATGGCAGGAAATGCCACTATGCTCCATAGTCACAAGACCAGGAACATCAAATTGTACTATGCGGTTTAAATTAAAAAGGTCTGAAAAAGGACTTGAATATCCTTATCAGGTATGGGAGGAGAGTAATAAGTGTTATGAACAAAAGCTTGATCAGCAAATAGAATCGGCTGAACATAAGTGTGAATGAAAGCAACAAAGAAAACAGGATTCACATCAACAGAGAAGGCTTGAAGATTTGCATTCTCATCTAATTGAAGTACCTCATGTTGATTTTCACAACAGGGTTTAGGTTTTACCTGTTCTTCTGAGGATGGTTCTTTTTTGCAGTCTCCATCCATGTCGGACATTCCGCAATCAGGATTATGAAGCCCGATTGAAAAAGAGGTCTCAACCGCTACGCCACCACAAAAATGTGTGTTCATAGAGAAACCCACGCTGGAAAACAACATGAGCAAAGCAAGCGATATGGAGATTATTCTTTTCACCTAAAGCAAAAATAGGAAATTAAAAGAAGCATGTTTTATAAAATTTTGACTTTTGTTTACAAGATTCGGTTTTGAAGAAGCATAATCAATGACATGCCTACCATTGAAAGGTCTTCAACAATTGTAACTGTGCTCATCGGCAAGTTGAAAACATCCCCTAAACAGGCGCATTTAATCTTTCTCTTATCCAAATTACTTTTTATTACCCCTATACTGCTTATACCTAAGATTAAGAAGGTACTCAAATTGGTAACTAATGGGGCAATATTAGTTAGGTAAAGAAGTCCGAGAGCCAACTCAACAAAAGGGTATATGTAACCCCAAGTCTTCCATTTAGCAGCTACAATATCATACATACTGTATGAATTGGCAAAGCCCTGTAAGTTTAGCAACTTGAAAAAAGCAAAGACAATGAAAAACCCTGCCATAAAATGACGCACCCATATCATCACTGAAAAAGAAGGAGACGGATATTGACTTAATGCACTTACTACGGCTATAAAACCTACAATAAGAATCAATGGTTTGTAAGTATGGATATTCTTTTCAGGAAGAGGCAGATTCATGTTTTGGGTTCCTGACCTATCTTGCTCAATGGTATAATTGCCGGCTTTATGTATGATTGACTGGAGCGTTTCAATGTCTACCTCATTGTCAAATGATAATTTTGCTTGAGGGTAGTCAAGTTGAATAACAGTTTTAGTTATTGAAGCAGATTCATCGAGTTGCTTTTTGACACTTGCAACACATCCACCGCAAGTCATTCCTTCAATTTTGTAGGTTTTCGTTATCATATATCAATACTTGATTATTACAGATACAAAATTGGTCATTGGGCTGCATTAATGCTTTACATAATTTTGACTTTGATTTGTGAAATTAAGATTGAAGATCATTCAGGGATTTTCTGTTTGGATTTTCCTGAGACTTAAATTGAGTAGGTGTCATACCTGTTTCTTTCTTGAACTGAGATGAAAGATGTGCTACGCTACTGTAATTCATGTCATGGGCAATTTCAGAAAGGGACATTTGGCCATAGAACAAAAGTTCCTTCACTCTTTCGATTTTTTGTTTTGCTATGAATTTCTCTATTGTAATTCCTTCTACAGAAGAGAATAAGCGACTAAGATAGGCGTACTCATGATGAAGCCTATCAGCGATTAATGTTGAAAAATTGACAGTAATTGGCTCTTTAGCGTAGTGAACCTGTTCAATTATGGCAGTTTTGATTTTAGATATTAGAGATGATTTGCCTGGTTCGAGCAATTCAAAGCCGATGGCATGAAGCCGTTGTGATAATGAATCACTTTGCTTTATCGATAATTCTTCTGCTAAATCTACTTGTCCTAAAGTTATGTTACTGAAAGGGATAGAGAGTTCTTCCAAAATGGATTTTACTGACATTATGCATCGAGGACAGACCATGTTTTTGATATATATTATCGTTGTGTTGCTCATAAAAACCAAAGGTTGTCTTTTCCAAATTCAGGTATTTCATTGCCATCAAAATGAGGGAGCATTTCTGCGACCATTTCAGGGTATTTGATGGTAACTGGTAAGTTCTGTTGTCTTACTGATTTCCAGTACATACGGCTGAACTGATATACCTGGTCAATCAATTCCTTTACCGTCTTGTATTCTTCTACCAATTCTTTTTCTGTACAAAAGATTTTCAGCTTTATCGGGAACGGAAAGCCGTCATGGAAGCTGTAAAATTTTGGACTGTATCTTGTGTTGTTGAATAGCAGGAACTTGTTGTACCCAACTTTTATGAAAGTGCCACTCATTGGCATAAGGTCTTTCCAACTGTTATCAAATGCGACAATGTCCGAGGATTCTGTCTTGTTGATGGAAACTATAAATACTGGAATGTCTAATCCAAGGTGTTTGAGGCCGTCTTCTATCGGTTGTAGTTCATCTTGCCTCATACTCTTGTAAAAGTGGATCACAAGCCGTTTGATGCCTGTATTGACGTTTGCATACTCTTTTACTGCTCTGATAATTGAACCTGCTAACTCCTTTGTTTGGTCTTTTTGGAAGCACTCAAAACGGTTGAATTTCCCATTATTAGCGAAGCTAAAAGCACTGCCGATATATTGTATATCCACTTCTGAGTTTCTGAATGCTCCAATGCCTACTATCAATTCATTTTTAAGCTTTGTATCCAGCTTCCACGGAATGCCGTTCAATTTGGCTAAAATGGCAATTGCAATATTCGGTAAGCTGTAATAGTACTTTTCATTACTCATTACCTTTTCTCCATCAATTACCTGTGAGGATACACCCTCCTTTAAAAGCAATTCTTTCAGCTTGTAGTATATCTTCCTTCTTGATTTGTCTGGTGAGTTCTTGGAGAATGGACTGATATAAATGGCGATGTACTGAATATCTGATTCAAAATGTTTGTTGGTAACCGCTTCATAGATTTCTGGCCATGGATTGTCTTTGTCTTCAAATCTTATACTGAACCCTTTTTCGGTATGGTATGGCGTATGAATAAACTTGGTCAATCCTTTGAAGCCAAATTCTGATCCTTTGAAATAACCGTCCATCTTCTGGGCAATGTGTTGATCGTCTTTATGGAAGATGAAAAAGAAGTGGATTTTAGAAGTGGAACTAAAATCAAAGGGACCATGCTCTTTCATTCCATCCATTGGCACAATGCCAGACTTTTGTTCACCGAATAAAAGGCGGTTACTGGAATTATTGACTGACCCGATATTGATTTTATTAACTGGTATGAATCCATTGGAGGTAATTGGAATGATTCCTTTGAACTCCTCTGTATTCAGGTATTGATTGTAGAACTTGTCGATTCCCTCTCTAAACTTTTTGTACTTATTGGTTTTGTCCGGGGCTTCCGTTCCTTGCATCAATGCATCTCTGATTTCGAAATTCCATACTGGATACACCTTGTCATATTCTCTTTTGCCGCTATCAGGTAACTCATCAAAACGGTAGAGACCCTTTTCGTACACTACCCAATTAATATCTGTCGGTGATACATCCTCTAATAGGGTGGAGACAGGAACTTTGAAGATTTTGGATTTACCTTCAAATGTCACCAACAATTCCAAACTATCAGAAACGGTCTTAAACTGTACTTTGAGTGAGAAGCGGTCGAATATCTTGTACTGGCCTGTGGTGTCTTGTTTGGCACTTGGAAGCCAAACTTCTGTATCACTTATGAAATTGGGCTTTACCAAAAATCCTTTCCCTTTGAAATGGCTATGAATGAGCGAATTGTAATATCGCTTTAATACTGAAGTGGAAAAGGTAGAATTACGGATGGTGTATGAACGTTCTTCACCCTGCTCATTCGTTTTGGTTTCAAACTGTGGACTTGTTGGTTTTGATACCTCTAAGAAATCTTCCTGCTCAACTGTAAATGAGGTGTAATAATGGTCTTGCTCTTCATACTTTTCAATGACCTCATCAGGCACTAAGGATTTGTAAATCCGAGTGAGGTTGGCTTGTTCCTGGTCAGTGAAGTAAAAAGTTTGTTCTTCCTGAGGGTGATTGAATGTGAGTATATTGAAACAATGGCTAGGCATAAAGATGTACTGTTTGGTTAGTTCATTTTTTTAATTGTAATTTTTTTAATGCCAATTCGACAATTTCCTCAGCTAGCGGTTCTTTGATTAAATCGTATGCAATTTTTTCACTATATGCTTGAACGAGTAATTCCTCTTCTGTAACCTTTAAAATCAAAGCGAGCTTTTCAATTTGTTTTCTTGTTGGAAGTCGATCACCATTCTCAAACTTGCTTATCATAGAGGTGTCCACATCTGTAGCAGCAGCGACTTGTCGCATTAATAGCCCTTGTTTTGTTCTTAATGCTTTCAGTCTAGAACCGAAGTTATCCATGTTGGCAATATATTACTTGACAAATAATGCCAAATATAGGAAAGAAAAAGAAGAAACGAAGTAGGTAGATTTGTGGATTTAATGTTTCAGGATTTTAAGGAAATGGAGGATACCAAGGATTAATTTTCCTTAGCATCCTCAGAATCCTGAGTATCCTCAATCGAGGTGTTTATGTAGTTGTCCTGAGACTCACGGTGAAGCAGACCTGATTTGCAGAAGTCAGTGATATAGCCCTCTGCCGTTTTGTGAGGAATGCTCAAAGCTGCTGCCACTTCAAGGTACTTTTGACGGTTGAAGTGTTTGGGTAGCTTATTCAAGAATTTCTCTTTCCTATTTAATCGAGTAGGTTTCTGTACGTCTTCCGGGAGTTCTGCAAATACTTTACTCGAATGCTTTACCAACACTTTGACCATTGCAAGCGAAGCTTGAAAGTCTCTTTCTTCACAAATCATCTTTGATGATGTTTCACCAGTCTCCATGATCCGCAAAGCGGAGAATATCATGCAGAAACGATAGGCAATCAATCCCAACCTTCGGATGGTTGCCATGTAGTCGATTCCTTGAATGCTCATATACTTTTCTTGTATCTGACCAAAGAACTGATTGAATTGGTCTTGCTGGTCAGCGGTGAGAAAGAATTGAACATCCTGTCCAGCTTTCAACGAACTGTAAAGGTTAAAGAACTCATTTCCTAACGCATCAAAGTAGTCATCTAATCCATTGGTAGTTTGCGAAGCAAATACATTCTTCCACACTGGCCGAACATTCATGTAATAGAATATGAAACGGCTGAATAAGCCGTTTTCTGCATTCGGGATTAGTGCTGCTACTTGCTTGGGCGTACCTGACAAGACAGTAGAAAGACAAGGGCTTTCTATGTCCACATATTCACGGTCTGTCCTGCGATAATAGGAAATAGTCTCATGGTGAAAGGCTTTTCTAAAGCCGTCACTATAATTGCCGTAATCGCTCTTAAAAGCATGTGCAAGTGTGTCACCCTCAGTTTCAAATATCAGTCCTTTACCGTCACTATCACCCAATAATTGATAAGCTCCTGTGGAGCTGTTATTGGCGGGGATAAAGAGCATCTTTTCGGGTGGCTTCTCGGGTTTCTCTATTCCTTCAACTTTCCCTTTGTTGGCGTTGTATTCAGCCAATTCCAGTTCGTAATGTTGCTTGTGGAGTTTGGCTTGCTCCCTGAACTCTTTGTGTACTGGATTCACTAGTTGGCGACAATGCACCAAACGACCTTTACCTGCCGAGGCTTGGGCGGTAATGAATAGAAACAGATTGGAATAGACACGCTTGCCATCATAAATACCTGACACTTTGGGTAAACAAGCACTAATAGCCACTAAGGAGCCAAGGAGTAGAATATCCCTTTCCTCATTGGAAGTGGCTATCTGTATTACCTTTTGCAAAAACTCAGGAAGTTCAGGAAATAAGGAATCAGAAAAGGTTGGCATTTGTTCCGGTTCTTTCTTGATTTCTGCCTGAGTATTGAGATTCTTGCTATGATTCTCAGACCTGCTTGCAGGGCTGTAGGCTTGTCTTTCCTGCTTTGGTGTAGTCAGTGGTATTCCTGCTTCCTTGGCATGATAGAAGAAGGTTTTCAGGGAAACTCCCTGACCCCTTGCCTTCATGCAATTATCAAACTGCTTGTCGCATTCCTGTGTGGAATACTCAGGATGATATTGACTAACACGGTGAAACAGGTTTCTACCTGTCTCACCAAACTCATCCGCAAAGGCAAAGCCGATGTTTACCCAATCGCTGTAAGCGGAGGTGACATCTATGTGGCTGGCCTCAATGCCTTGAATGATTCGTTCAACTTCTTCGAGTTGTGTACTTGTATTGTATTTGCTTTGCTCTGTAACTTTTACTTGCTGCCCTGGCTTATCAAGCCATTCCAACGGATTGAATGTTTTTCGCTCCATAACCTATATGTATTTAGGGTTGATGAATATTTCTGTATCGTGCGGAAGGAAACATGCTCTTGAAATGTCCTTTCCTGACTGGTCTACTTCTAATTGATAGGTGTGGGAAACGTAGTTTGCCACTGCCTTGAAATAGTCCTGGTGTTTTGCCTGTGTCAAGTCAATCGGTATTACCCATTTCAACCCATCACCTGAAAGAGATACAAACAGTAGCTCCGTTTCAAAATAATGGTCATCGAGTAATGATTGCTTGAGCGTTGGGATGTCCTCAATGTGGTCAAAATCGATTGTAAGCAAACCTGAATGTCTTTGGAGGTTTGCATCATTCCGCTTAGAGAATGAGCCTGAGAAGGTCACATAATCGAAGTTTTGAGCCTTGTATTTTCGGGCATCTTTTGGCTCTGAGATGTTGCGAAGTGTACTTGTACACGAAGCAAAATCATTGCCTTTGATGAGATGGTACACCTCAATCAAGGAGACTTGGCGACTTGGTTTCACATTAGAAACAGGCTTTTTGAAATAGCTGAATACTGGCGGTGTAGGCTTTTGAATTTCAGGAATAGCAACCGCAGGTTGCGTTTCCTCTTGATGATAAAAACCTCTTTCCTTGCCAATTCTCAGGTATAGTTCTTCATTGATCTTTTCGAGAAGGGCTTGCCCTTCGAGGCTGAAATGCAATGAAGCAAAATCAAAGATATTGCCCTGTGCAATGGCTTCTTCTGTATCTGTGTGTGTAGCAATGCCGTCAACTACTTTAACCATCAATGTGGGCTTGTCCGCATTGAAAGGATTCTTAGCAGGTTTGCAGTCCCGTCCCGAAAGGGATAGGACTGTTTCACCCTGATAGTAGTGGCGTAATACATGGGCATAGATATTCAAGCCGTAATGTGTCTTTCTCAAAATGGCTTCTCTACTGATCTCCATAATGCTTTGATTTTGAAGGTGAGTAGTTGGATTCCAGTAAAGCTTCCATATCAGAAACTTTGTAATAGAACTTGCCATTGATTCGGCTGTAGGGAAGAACCCCACTATCCCGAAGGGATTGAAGGGTTCTTTTGCTAATGTGCAGCGTTTGCATCACTACCTGACCATCAATCCATTCGTCACTGAATTGCTCCAATCGTGACTTATGGAAATTGAGGAGGTATGCTTTGATTGTTTTTATGTCTTGAGCTACTGTCAAGAGCATATCGAAAACCTCTGTCATAGCTTTACCCTCCCTTTTTTGATTAGGTAATCCGCAGCTCTGCGGTCTATTTCTTCCTGAGTAGAATTGCGGTTGCGAAGCAACCAGCTTTCTAACTCCGTTCTCTTGAAATAGAGCTTCTTTCCGTTTGGCTTGTAGTGTGGAATATTACCTCCACTTGTCAACTTGTATAAGTGTGACTGTGAAAGCTCCAAGTACTGGCAAGCCTCATTGAAGTTTAAAACTTCTTTCGTGTAAATCCCCTGGCTCTCAATTAGGCGTTGGAGATTTTCAAGACGTTCAATTATTTCGTCCATCTTAAATCGTATTAAGAATTAATGAATGGACTCTTGGCCAAAAGTCATATCCGATTGTCGAATACGATGCTAAAGTAGGAGGCTAAAAGGGGCGTTATGAGGCTCTAAAGCATGGTGCAGTGTAGAGTGCAGAGTGCAGAGTGGGCTGTAAAAATTGATAGTCCACTTTTAAGGTAAAAGAGGACTAAACAAAAACAGAAAAAAGATAAAAGGAGTATAGTGCAGAGTGGACTATATCAGGTGCGAAACTGCCTTTTCTATTTTATCTCCTGTCAGGTTCGGTCTTTTTAAAGACCTGAACTTTGACCTGTCAAAGGAATTCCCATCAGTATCAACGAAGCATAGGCAAGTCACTTCCCATTGCTTTTGCTTTAGATCATCCACCAACTTATGTTCTGAGTATATCAGCTTAATGAAATAGAATAGCTCGCTGATATTTCCTGTCCATTCTATAGGTGTTTTGATTTCACCTCCTGAGAATACCTTTTTGAAGTTGAGTAGGGTTGTGGATTTGCTAATGAAATGATTCAGCTTTAGGCTATCCCATAAATCGGTCAATTTATCTGGGTTGGTGTTTAGCTGCTTGTAGGTAAATGAATGAAATGAATTTGCCGTTGCTGCGGTTTCCGTTTTGGCTGCTGGTAATGGTTTGGATTCAACTTCAATTACTTGAACTGGTTTCAAGAAATGTTTGTCCGGGACAGGTTCTAAAAGTAGTTGGCTGTAAAAGTCCTCCAGTATGAATTGATCTTCTATCCAAGTGCTGAAAGCATTTTGGATTTCTAAGTAAAGCTGCATGTATGCAAGCTTTAGAAGCTGTAAGATGAATGTGTTTGCCTTGTGAGTTTGGTCTAATTCAAAGGATGTTTTTTTAGGATCTATGTACGTCAGTGCATAGTCCTTTTCTTTAATGAGCTTTCCAAGGTCTTTTAAACGTGTTTTAATCCGCTTGTTAAGTGTGTCTTCAAGCCAATACTTGATTAAGTTTTCGTTGTTGTCCTCCTTGATCAGCTCGACAAGCCTGACACATTCTGATTTGACATTATTCAATATTAGTTTGGAATAGTACTTTGTTTTGTGATCGAATGGCCTGTGAAAGCTGATTTCATATTTGAATTGAAAATCTGTGGAGGCTTCCTTTACGCTACTGAGTTTGGAAGCATACTTTTGATCAAGGCTGTTTTTTCCTAACCAAGGGCGAAGCTCTTGGTACAGGATGTCGTCAAGTAATTTGGTTTGATTGCTCATAGGTCAAGTTTGATTTTGTTGGCTGCTTCCTGTTTCTTTTCATCTATGATTTTGGCATAGACTTGGGTGGTCTTCAATTCCTTATGGCCTAAGAGCTTTGAGACTGTGTAAATATCAGTTTCTGCCGTAAGCTGCAAAGTGGCATAGGTATGACGGGCACAATGGAAAGTGATGGTTTTGGAGATACCAGCTTTCATCATCCATTGTTGCAATTTCAGGTTATGCCATGCAGAGTATTTCAATCCTTTGAATACTCGCTCTTCTGGAGCTTGCCTTTCACCGAGCAAGCCAAAGGCTTGTTCTGAAATAGGGAGGGTTTCTGCTCCCTTGGTTTTCTTTTGTCTGAATCGGATGTAATACCCGTTATCATTTGAGTGCTGCACCTCTGACCAGAGTAGCTTATTAATGTCTGACCACCGCAAACCAGTAAGGCATGAAAATATGAATGCCGTTTTCATCTGAGGTATTTCACATTCCGTATTGGCTGCTGCTTGCAGTTCCTCCAAAGTCAGAAATTCTCTTTCAGGTTCACCTTGTTTAAAGGCGTCAACTCCTTCACTTGGGTTGGTAGGTAGAATACCGTCTTTCACTGCTTGCTTTAAAGCTGCTCGCAGCTTGTTAAAGTAGGAGTACTTAGAATTTTGAGATAGTTTCTGGTCACCATGTGCAATAGCCTTCTTATCAAGGTAGTATTTGAAATCCTGAATAAACTGTCGGTCAATATCTGAGAAGGATACCTCATAGGAACAGAAAGCCTTTAGATGTTTCAGCATACTTGTCCAATTGCCGTAATTGCCAGGGCTATCCTGCCTCTGGTTAGCCAGTAGCTCAATGTATGCAAGGAAGCTGCCTTTCAATTTCTCATTATCTCTGAATCCATATACACCGTTTTGGATTTCGATTTGTCGCTGTGCTCTAATAGTCTCAGCCAATTGAAGGGTCTTTTTGTTAACTTCCTTTTCCTCTTTGGTCTTTGCATTGGGAGAAAGGTATAATTTGAGGTATTCCGTCTTCCTTTTCCCTTTGTGGTAGTAGTCGAGGTATAGACTGGTCTTGCCACCTTGATTGCGTTTTCTTAGTGTTACTTTCATCTCTGAAACAGTTTTTCGATTTCTTCTCTCTTGATAATGGTTCGGCTCCCAATTTTTGCAGCTTGTATTTTCCCGTTCTTGATTTGACGGTACAGGGTCATTCTACTTGCACCAAGTAGTTTGCAGGTTTCGGCAATACTTAGAAAGTCTTTGTCTCTGACTTGCTCCTGATTGTATTCTTGTTTCTGTACTGCAGTAGGGGCAATCTCCTGCACCTTCTGATCTCTCTTGCGTTTCTTGTAGGCACGCTTGGCACAGTTATCACCACAAAATTTGGTCACAGTAGTCTTGGCGATAAACTCAGTACCGCAATGCTGACAGATTTTGGGAACTCGAATGTTGCTGCTCATGGTGTTTCCTTTTTCGGCTTGTTTCTGTCTCAGAGTGTATCCCTTTGTATCAGGATGTATCTCTATGTAACATCATCTCGCCTCGATCTTAAAAATTTGTTGCTAACAACAAATATTGATTGGTCAGCAACAAATTAGAAACGAAAGATAGGAAAAAATAGGAAATTTAGCAACAAGAAAAGGAAGTAAAAACAGCCTAAAAGTAAGTAAAAGAAGGGTTTAGCGTACTATTCGAAAAGTAATTACTTTCCGATACAAAACTTGCTAAAAATATTCGCAAGTAAATCGTCTGTGGTGATCTCTCCGGTGATCTCACCAAGGAAATGTAAAGAACGACGGATGTCCATGGCCAAGAAATCATTGGTTACTTCTTCGTCAAGTCCTGTCAAAACATCCAGCAGGGATTGGCGGGTTCTTGTCAGTGAATCGTAGTGGCGAATATTGGTGACGATGGTATTTCCCGTCCTGAACTTGTCCAGATTTACCAGCTCCAGTATCCGGCTAGTTAAACTTTCCAGATTTTCTTTTTTTCCTGCAGAAATGAAAATAGTATCAGGATATGACTTCTTTAATTCATTGACAAATAATGGGTTGGCCTTGTCTACTTTATTGGCTACTTTAAGGAAAGGAATCCCTAGATTTTCTAATTTGTTAATGTCTTTGCTGATTTCTACCATGTCCGTATCACCTAAATCAAATAGGTAGAGGATTAATGATGCGGCCTTCATCTTCTCATGCGTTCGACTTACTCCCATGGCTTCAAGCACATCAGAGGTTTCTCTAATTCCGGCCGTATCGGTAAACCTAAAAATTACACCACCTATATTGATTTCGTCTTCGATAAAATCACGGGTGGTTCCTGCAATATCCGAAACAATGGCTTTTTCTTCCTTGAGTAATGCGTTGAGTAGGGTGGACTTACCGGCATTTGGTTTTCCGGCAATCACAGTTGGTACTCCATTTTTTATCACATTTCCCAAGTCAAAGCTGCTGATCAACTGCTCCACCACGCGGAGTAACTTTTCTACTAAAACACGTAAGTCATCGCGACTGGCAAATTCTACATCTTCCTCTGTAAAGTCCAGTTCCAGCTCAATCATGGAAGCAAAATGGATCAACTGATTGCGAAGTCCGGCGATTTCTCCTGAAAAGCCACCTCTCATTTGGTTCATGGCTGCCTGATGGGAAGCTTCGGAATCACTGTGAATTAAATCTGCCACCGCTTCTGCCTGGGCCAGGTCAAACTGTCCATTTAAAAAAGCCCTTTGCGTAAATTCA
>TARA_R110002050_G_scaffold71258_2_pt1 | contig 35658 bp, 27 predicted proteins | sample TARA_R110002050 | Tara Oceans TARA_R110002050 (sample SAMEA4396988) | marine metagenome | biome: Polar Biome; feature: [DCM] deep chlorophyll maximum layer (ENVO:01000326); material: water (ENVO:00002006), including particulate matter (ENVO:01000060) such as... | depth 25 m
AACTGAAAGCGATGATGGTAGGGCATGCGTCCCATCAATACGTAATCTTCCACTGAAATTTGATCGGTATCGGTAAATTGGGTAACAATGGCCATTTGCCGGGCGCGATCTTTTAGGGAGAACGCCTGCAGATCCTTTCCTTTCAGGAAGATCTTTCCTTCCAACGTAGCGATGGAGCTGGTGATCCCCCGGAACAGGGTTGTTTTTCCTGAGCCGTTGGGGCCGATGATTCCACTAAAAGAGCCTTTTTCAAGACTTAGATTGATTCCGCTCAGCTTGAATCCGGGATAACCGCAGGAAAAATTTTCGATATGAAAGAAAGACTGTTTCATGCTACTTTCCCTTTCGTTTTTGACTCATCAGCAGCAGGAAAACCAATCCGCCAATAATGCCGGTTATTACGCCAATGGGCAGTTCGTTGGGTGAGATAATGGTTCGCGCCACCACATCGGACAGCACCAGAAAAATGCCGCCCAACAAAAAGGATCCACCCAGCAGAAAGCGATAGTCCGACCCAAACAGCAGACGCAGCACGTGCGGGATAATCAAGCCGACAAAACCAATCACTCCGGAAACCGAAACACAAATTCCGGCCAGTAAGGAAGCCAGTATAAACAGCACCCGGATCACCACATTGGTATTAAAGCCTAAGTGCATGGCTTTTTCTTCACCCAAACGGAGCGCATTCAGAGGTTGCACGAACAGGTAGGAAATAACCAACACCACCAGGCTTGCGATCAAGGTCAGCTTGATCAGCCCGGTGTTGGGCTCGTCCAGCGATCCCATGATCCAAAAGACAATGCCATGCAGGTTATCAGAGCTGGTAGTTGCCATGAGAAACATCATGGCCGACGAAGCGATAAAGCTGATCATCACCCCGGTAAGCAGCATGTTTTGGATGTTGATGCTACCCCTTCGGGAGCTGATAGTATAGACCAGAAAGATGATGACAAAGGCACCGATAAAGCCCGACAGCGGCAGCATAAATGAGCCTAGTGACAGGTGCAGTCCGAGTACAATGGTAAAAGCCACACCAAGCGAGGCACCACCCGAAATCCCCAAAGTGAAGGGCTCGACCAGTGGGTTGCGGTAAATGCCTTGCAAGATAACACCCGCCAAACTGAGCGCACCACCAACCGCAACCCCAAGCACGACTCGCGGCAGCCGAACCCTCGAAATGAGCAGGTACTCCATATTACCTTCGTCGCCGCCATATAACAGCATGTGCACTACCCTGCCGGGGCTAACGTTTAGTTCGCCTACCGACAAGGCAATGGCAACTGCAGCCAGCAACAAGGCCAGCATGGCCAACAAGGCCACTATCCATTTGATGTATTTTCCCTGTGCGATCAAGATTTATTCTTTTCTGAATATATTAGCTTATGTATTCATGAACTCCTGTACTTGCTTCTAGAACTCAATTCCCTTACGACTTGCGATGCCTTCATCATACGGGTGCTTCACTTTATTGATCTCCGAAACATAGTTGGCTTTTTCAATCAAGCCGGGCGTAGCGCCGCGTCCGGTCAGTATCAACTCTGTTGTTTCGGGTTTCGATTCGATAAAGGTAATCAGATCGGCTTCATTCAGAAAACCATCGCGGACACAGATCAGGATTTCGTCCATAATCAGCAGGTCAGGTGCTGCAGTCACGCTATAGCCCGACAAATAAACGAGCGCCTCCGCCACCTGTTTCCTGAGATCTTCTGCCTTCAGCGTCTTGTCAAAATGCGGGTGGCCTTCGGTAAAGCCAAGAACAGTGGCACCCAGCACCTTCAGGCTGTCAATTTCGTGGTAGCCATACAATTCGGGCCGTTTCATAAAATGCGCATAAATTACGGTCAAACCCTGACCCAAAGCACGGGCAGCCAGACCCACGGAAGCGGTGGTCTTTCCTTTGCCTGTTCCGGTGTAAATGTGAACCAGTCCCTTCTTCATCGCAGGTAAATTTTGGTGATTAACTCATCCAACGCATCAATAAACGACAAGGGCGTTGGGCTGCACGCCTGATCGGCATTCATGATATATATTTGGTCCTTTTTCACTGCGTTCAAACTGGCATAACTCTCCCACTGCTTCTTTTCTTCCTCGCCAATCAGCCCCATCAGCACTACCACAATGATGTCCGGATTACGGATCAGCACGGTTTCGCGGTTGATGCTGCCAACCGAGAGATCGTCAGCGATGTTGTCGGTTTCCGATAAGCGCACAAAATCATTCATAAAGGTATTTGGAACGACACCAAACAAGGGATTGGCACCGATCTGCATAAATATTTTTTGACGGGGAGCATTAGCGGGGATCTTCTGACGAATCTCCTCCATGCGTTTCCGGGCGCCAGCAATCAAGGTTTCGGCCGCTGCCTTTTTGCCAACCTGTTCGCCCAGATCAATAAACTGGGTGCAAATGGCATCGAACGATTGGGGCGTTTCGTAAACCAGCACCTCGACCCCCAGTTTTTTAAAGGTATCGATGGTTTTGGGCTTGGTCAGGGTCGTGGTAATCACCAGATCAGGTTTGAGCATCACGGCCTTTTCGTAATTCACCTGGATGGCCGAGGCCACCACTTCGGCATCCGTTTCGCTTTGCAGGGTGCAGTAACTGGTGCAGCCCACCAGCAGGTCTTCGGCCCCAAGCAGGTACAGGTTTTTAGTTAACGACGGGGCGAGCGAAATAATACGCTGCGGCGTTTGGGCATGGGTTGTCAACACGACGAAGGTTAGGAAAACCAAGGTCAGAAAATGGACAGTAAACTTTTTCATCATTCAAATGGGCTTTGCGCCTCAGAGAAATCGAATTGGCAGGAAACGGAGTTCCCGACGATCTTTTTTCCCGAAGATCCGGTTAAACAATTGATGTTGCTGGCAGGTCTTCTGGCTCACCCTTCTCCGGGCCTTCCCACCCCTCCCGAGTATTCGGGATCAGGACAGTGGCATGTACTTCCGAAGAAACATACAGGTTTACAGCAGCGGGGACTGCTCCGGATTTGCACCGGATTCCCTTATTAAGGCACTTCCCGACAGCGGGAAGAAAGCCACCACAACATCAGCAAAAGTAGAAAATTATTTTGGGAATGGGGAAATCTTTATGGCAAAGGAAATTGGATGAGTTTTCAGAGTGCACGTCTTGACCTTATTGAACGTCTTTTTTTGTCTTAACTTGATGCGTATTTTCCGCACAGCAGACGTTTCATTTTTTTTTTGCGGATTGCGCGCTATCTTTGAGGCTTCAGAAAAAAATAAGATCATGACGATAACTGCTTTCCACGGCATGAAGCCTGGTTCTCAATTCATTTTCGCGGCATTTATTATTCTGCTTTCCTTTCTGGTTGTGTTTGCCCTTTCGGTTGCCGTGTTGGTCCCGATTGTTGGCTTGTCCGAAATGATGAGCAGTCTGTCGGGCGGCGATCCGTCCAGCCCTCAGACCATCGCTTTGCTTAAGTATTTTCAGGTTGTTCAATCCATCGGATTGTTTGTCGTTCCGTCGTTTGTGTTGGCATACTTGTTCGAAGGCGGCGTACTGGCATACCTGGTATTGGATAAAAAGGTTGGCGGCCATTCCATTGTCATTGGCTTACTGGCCGTTTTGGCTGCTGGTCCCGTGGTGGGTTTTTTGGGTGAATGGAATGAATCCATGCAGTTGCCCGAATTTCTGGCGGGCTTTGAAAGCTGGATGCGAGGAATGGAGGACAGCGCTGCGGAGCTGATCGAACGCTTTATTCGTGTGGAAACTTTGTGGGGTTTACTGTTCAACCTGTTTATGATTGCCGTAATTCCTGCCGTGGGAGAGGAGTTGCTATTTCGTGGGGTGATTCAAAAGATTTTTACCGATATGACCCGTAACTACCATTGGGGAATTTGGATTTCTGCTTTTTTATTCAGCGCTCTGCACATGCAGTTTTTCGGTTTTCTTCCGCGGATGTTTTTGGGTGCTTTGTTTGGCTATTTACTGATTTATTCGGGGTCAATGTGGCTCCCGATTCTGGCCCATTTTATGAATAACGCCCTCGGGGTTTTGGCTCTACATGCCGAAAATAAGGGTAGTGAAACCATGGATTCAGTCAATCGATACGCTGATTCGATGAGTGCATCGGCTGTGATGGCAATCCTTAGTTTGACTGTTTCGCTTGTGTTGTTGTATTTTCTGAAAAAAAGAAGCGCACTTAATTGAAGTTGAGGTTGATTTGCAGTTTCTCAGTCTCCATGCGCTTGAGCTCTGATTGACGATAGACATACACCACTCCGTATTTCTGGGCCTTCTCGCGGCGACTGTCATCGGGAAGCTGGCCAAAATGTTGTTCCACTTCATTCCATAACTGTTGAATGATTGTGTCTGCTTCTTCCCGTGCCTCCTGCATTTTTAGTGATGCCCGGTCAGTGTTGTTTTGGAGAATTTTTTGATGGTGAAAGGCATCTTTGAAGTTTTCGAAATGAACTTTGACTAAAGCGATTGACGGACTGTAAATGGCACTTCCTCCTTGCATGCAGCGCTTTTGTTCGCCAAGGATAATCCGCTCTCCCCAAGCCAGTACATCTTTTTCCAGGTTGAGAGGTGGTACATCGAACGAATTGGGATTTAACCCATAAAATTCGCGTACCACTGGTTTCATTTCCTCCCGTTGGATAGCAAAATTCAAAACCTGCACAAAGTGTGAGAGGTATAATTTGGCTTTTTTGAAAATGTTTCCATAGTCGTTAGCCCGGTCAAACTGGACTTGCTTAGCTGCCTGTAGTTGACGTACCGAGCCCGACAAGCGTGGATAAAGCATCTGAAGTCGATCCAACGTTTGCTGACTAAAAGCCAACTCGCTGAGAGCGGTTCGTTTTCCTTTTTCAAGGGCCATTTCAATGGCGGTCATTCTTGCTTGGTCGGTGTTTGGCAACCTTCGGTAGGGCATGTAAATTTGTTTTGATTACTACGAAGGTATGAAATCCAAGGACACAATTCCATGCCTTCTCAGCAAAACTAATCAACAGGCACTTGTTTACAAGTCAGCATTTACGGGCTGTTCGCGTGTTGTTGATAGGAAAATGAAGACAAAGAAAGCGGTTGTGCACAGCTTAATGAACATCAATTATTGGTGATCATCACTTTGAAATTTCAAGCATGCGAATAATTGGAACTTTTGCCTTCTCAATCACTTCGGCTGAAAGCTGCACCTCAGGTTGCTCGTGTTTCATGCAGATGTATAGCTTTTGCAAGCTGTTGAGTTTCATGTATGAGCAGTCGTTGCAGGCACAGGTTGAATCGTTTGATGGTGCCGGAATAAATATTTTGTCGGGGCAAGCTTTTTTCATCTGGTGAAGGATCCCGCTTTCGGTGGCGACGATGAATTGTTTTGCCTTGCTTTCCTGTACGTAATTCAGCAATGAACTTGTTGAACCAATATGCTTGGCCAGAAGTAGCACCGGTTTTTCACATTCCGGATGAGCGATGAATTCTGCCTCCGGATATTCATCCATCAGCGTAATAATCTTTTCAACGGAGTATTGCTCGTGCACCATGCAGGCGCCGTCCCACAGCACCATGTCGCGCCCGGTGAGGCTGTTGATGTAGTTGCCCAGGTTTCTATCAGGCGCAAAAATCAGCTTGGCATCTTTTGGGAAGCTGTTCACAATCTTCACCGCGTTGGAAGAGGTACAAACCACATGGGTCATGGTTTTCAAATCGGCGGTACAGTTGATGTAGGAGATGACTTGGTGATCCGGATATTGCTTTTTCCACTCAGCAAATTTCTCTGCCGGTGCCGATTCGGCCAGCGAACAACCCGCTTTCAGGTCGGGCAGGATTACCTTTTTTGAAGGATTAATAATCTTGGCCGTCTCAGCCATAAAATGAACGCCTACAAACACAATCATATCCGCTTCGGTTGTTGCGGCTGCCTGGGCTAGCTGGAGGCTGTCGCCAACAAAATCAGCGATATCCTGCAAATCTCCGTCCACGTAGTAATGGCTCAGAATGACGGCGTTCTTTTCCTTTTTCAGCCGATTGATTTCGGTTACCAAATTTAGTTTAGGATCTATTTTTTCATCAATAAACCCTTTCTTCTCCAACATTTCCTGAACCACTAACTTTTCCATCTTCAACACTCCTTTTTTCCGAATAAGGTCACAGACCTGGTTCTATATATTTTAATTGCCCTGGTTGCTAAAGCACAGACTCACCGAAATCGATACTCAGTAGTCAACAGCCTGCAAAATTAAGAATTCCTCTAAAAAAACATATAACAATCTTTAAATGTTTTAGCATGAGCAAATTCTTGGGCGAGCCACGCTAAGTTCAGGTTCGCGAAGATGGCCAAAAAAAATCCCTCACAGAACAAATGTCTGTCAGGGATTTGCCTCATTTTGAGGGGTAGTTAATACTAATTGAGTTTCATTTTTGCATTTTCTACCGGGTTGACACCTGGGGTAACCGGACGCATCCGGAAGGAATAGCTATAGCTTTTTTGGGTTAGACGGTATTGGTCGTGTGTCCAGGCGCCCCAGCTATTGTCTCCACCAACTCCCATTTGTTTGTAGTCGATGTTCACAGACGTCAGGTCGCGCGGCTTGACATCGTCGATATGCCGGTGTACGGGCCTTACTCCATCTTCCTGGCGGCCATCGGTGCGTTCGGGTGATTCAAAATCCTCCATGATGTTGTGGTGTGCACTCACCGACAAAAATGGTTGTCCCACGAAAAGCAGTCCATTGCCGGCTTCGTTAGTGATGGTCATCCAGCGGACATCGGTTTTGTTACCGTTTTCCTGTGGACGCAGGTAAGGCCAGTATTGGTCGGCAACTGATCCGGAATACTTGTCAACGAAAGCCGAGGTTTTACGATCCCAGTAGGATTCGTGCGGTCCGCGTCCAAACCAGATCATCTGGTCAAATTGGCGAGGCATCTGCAGGTTCATTCCCATGCGGACAATTTCCGGCAGCTCGTCCTTGGTCATTTTAAATTGGTTGGAAACCACCACATCGCCACTGCCATAAATGGTGTAGCTTGAGCTGTAATCGGCAATTTTTTCACCTTGCTCATTGGTCAAATCAAATTTGAAATCGACCACCAGTTGGTTGGCTGCTTCCTTTGTGAGCTTGACGGAATTTACGTTCCGGTTTTCTCCGGCTTTACGCCATACACGGCTACGCTTGTGCAATCCGTTTCCAAAGTCATTATCGATTGGAGCACGCCAGAAATTGGGAATCGGGCCTTCTTTCAGCAGCTCTGTTTCTCCTGCCTGGAAACTGCTTAATACGCCAGCTTCCTTGTTGAAAGTCAAGCTAAAGCCTTCGCCCTGAATGGTAATTTCAGAATCGGTTTCGTTGGCTTTAAGGGCCGAAAACTGGGCAACATTGGCTTTTAATGCCGCACTTTCGAAAGGTAATTTCATTTGTTCCGCAGCCAGTTCGTAATTGGCAGGTACCAGCCCGTTGGCTTCTTTTGTTTTTGCCGAAAAGTTAAGGAAATACTCTGTGCCAGGAGCCGGGTAGATGGAATAATCCAGGTCGACTTGGAGTTTTGCGCCAGGAGTTAGTTCAAAATTGACAAGTTTTCCTTCTTTAATTGTCTGACCATCTGCCGAAATCCTCCAGCTAATATCCAGTTCGGACAAGTTGGTAAAGGCATGTTTGTTTTCAATTTCTACAACGCCCTTTTTCAGGTTTATTGCTGTGAAACCGATGTTTTGATAAACTTTCTTTACCTCCAGCAAATGAGGCTTAACGTCACGATCGGGGTCGACCAGACCATTGTTGCAGAAGTTGCCGTCGGATGGAACCGTATCCGGCCCAAAGTCGCCACCATAAGCCCAAAATTCTTCACCTTCTTCGTTGGTAGTCAGCAGTCCCTGATCAACCCAGTCCCAAATGCATCCACCTTGCAGCACGTCGTATTTTTCGATCACGTTCCAGTAATCCTGCAAGTTGCCCACACTATTGCCCATGGCGTGTGCGTATTCGCACTGAATCATCGGTTTGGAAGGATTGGATTTGGCGTAATTTTCCATGGTCTCTATCCGGGCGTACATCGGACAATTAATATCGGTATTTTCGCCGCCGTGCGCTTGTTCGTACTGAACCGGGCGGGTGGCATCCTGTTCTTTCAGGTAATTGTAAGTGGCCATGAAGTTAACACCGTTTCCGGCTTCGTTACCCAACGACCAAATAATGACAGATGGCTGATTTTTGTCGCGTTCGAACATGTTTTTGGTACGATCCAGGTGTGCTGTGCCCCAAACCGGGTCTTTGGCCAGCGATTCTTCACCGTAGCCCATGCCATGCGATTCGATGTTGGCTTCGTCAATTAGGTAAAGCCCATACTGGTTGCAGAGTTTGTACCATAATTCGGGTTGGGGATAGTGCGAGGTTCGAACCGTGTTGATGTTGTGCTTTTTCATGGTCTCGATGTCTTTCAACATAGTTTCCTTGTCCACTACATGGCCGTTCACATCGTGATGCTCGTGCAGGTTTACCCCTTTCACATAGATGGGTTTTCCGTTGACCATCAACTGCGCATTTTTAATTTCAACCGTGCGGAACCCAACATCCTGACGAAGTACTTCGATGGTGTTACCCGCTTCATCTTTTAGGGTGAGCAGCAGCAAGTATAAATTGGGATGCTCGGCGGACCATTTTTTTACATCCGGAAACGTTTCTTCAAATGAAACCGATTCGATGGGATTGGCCAGTTCAATTTCTTTTTCAAACGATTGAACCGATGTTGTTCCGTCAAACAATTCGGCTTGTAACGTCACCTTTTGTGCCGCATCGGACGAATTGATTAGTTCCACATCCAGGGCAAAAGTTCCATGCTGGTAGTTTTCGTCCAGCCCGGCTGTTACCCTGAAATCGTGAATGTTTTGCTTGTTTCGTGCCATCAGGAAAACGTCCCGGGTCATGCCGCTCAGTCGCCAGAAATCCTGATCTTCGAGGTAGCTGGCATCGCTCCAGCGGAAAATCTCAACGGCAAGGGTGTTTTCTCCACCTTTTAGCTTGGAGGTGATGTTGAACTCGGCCGGTGTTTTGCTGTCTTCGCTGTAGCCCACAAATTCTTCATTCACCCAAACATTCATGGCTGAACTAACGGCACCAAAGTGTAGGATAACGTCTTTTTCCTTCCAATCCGAAGGGATCGTAAAGGTCCGTTTGTAGGATCCGACCGGGTTATAATGGTCTTGAATCAGCGGAGGGGTTTTGGCGTGTGGATATTTGACGTTGGTGTAAATGGGGTAGTCAAATCCTTCCACTTCCCAATTCGCAGGGACTTTGATTTCGTCCCAGTCGCGTGTGTCGTAATCGTTTTTGAAAAACCAAAATGGACGTTCGCCCGGATTTTGGGACAAATGAAACTGCCAGGTTCCGTTAAGTGAAAACAGGTTTGGCGATGCCCATTTTTCATCAGCGACGGCTTGTTCGGCTGTCGCATAGGGGATGTAATGCGCTCTGGGTGCTTCTTTATTCACTTGAACGATTTCAGGATCTTCCCAAGGTTTTGGGTTGGGTTCTTCAAAAGGAACATCTTCATATTTGCTGGTGCATGAAAATCCCACGAGAAGAACGAAAAGGAGTGTGATTGAGTAGTAGTAGCTTTTCATTTTTCAGAATTTAGTTTTTTGGCCTAACCGGTTGGTACTGGTAGGTATGCAAAAATCTTAAAAATAACATTCAAATCCAAGTAGAAATGAAAATTTTTGGGAAAGTAGGATTTTCTGTGGGTTGTACCTGCTGATGAGCGGTGTATGTTTTTTAGCTTTTAGTTTAAGTCATTGGAGGCCAGGAGGACAGCATGAAAGATAATTTATAGGAGGCATTGCATGTTAGTTTTTTCTGCTACGAAAGAAAACTTATCTACAAAATGAATGAAAGATATGAACAGCTGACTTATGTTACGTTTTTTAGAATCTATAAAATTGTAAATTACGAGAGTTATTCAATCTCATCGCATTATGTCGTTGGTGGTTTATTCTGGTTTCTTAACAGAAAAGTTACAAGTTGTTAATTATTGACAAGTATGTTTTTGTGTTATTTGCATTAAATCTTAATCTATGTTTCTATGAAGACAAAATTGAAAAATTACACTTTGCTATTTTTTTTCATGCTACTGGCATCTTCTCCGGTTTTTTCACAAATCACAACCTCCGGAATGACAGGAACGGTGAGCACCGAATCTGGAGAAAGCCTTCCGGGAGCGACTGTTTTGGCGGTGCATGAGCCGTCGGGCACTCAGTATGGAACCATTACAAACAACGAAGGTCGGTTTGATTTACAAGGGATGAGATCAGGAGGACCGTATAGGGTTGAGGTATCTTTTGTCGGTTACCACAAAGGGACTTTTGCGGATATTCGGTTGTCTCTGGGTGAAACGTTTATTCTAAATGCTAAACTCAGGGAGAGTTCGGTTGATGTTGGTGAAGTGGTTGTGCTGGGAGCAAAAGCTTCGCCCTTCCGGACAACCAAAACCGGGGCAACAACCAATATTTCGAACGAACAGATGAATGCCATGCCGACTATCAACAGGAGTATTTCTGACATTGCCCGGATTTCTCCTTATGCTAATGGGATGAGCATTGCCGGTGGAGATGGCCGTTCGACCAATTTCACGATTGATGGCGCCAATTTTAACAACAATTTTGGATTGAGTTCAACGCTTCCTGGTGGTGGCAATCCCATTTCGTTGGACGCGATCGAGGAAGTGCAGGTCGTAATCGCACCTTTTGATGTTCGTCAGACGAATTTCATTGGAGGTGGTGTCAATGCCATTACCAAATCTGGGACGAACACTTTTAAAGGTTCGGCTTATCACTACTTCACCAATCAGGAAATGCGGGGTAACCGGATTGGAGATGTTGACTTTGCCGAGCGTAGCGAAGAGTCTACCAAAACCTATGGTGTTACTTTCGGGGGGCCAATCATCAAAAATAAACTGTTCTTTTTTGTCAATGGTGAATACGAAGTCCGTCCGGGGCAGGTGGTTACCTGGAGGCCATCGGAAGATGGCACTGCCAATACCGATTTGTCACTTTCGCGTACCAGTGTTGCAGATATGGAACGAGTTCGGAATCATTTGATTGAAAATTATGGTTATGATCCGGGTTCGTACAACAGCTATCCGGCTGATGAAAGCAACAAAAAGCTTTTGGCCCGTATAGACTGGAATATTGATAAGGCCAACAAGGTGAGCTTGCGATATAATTATACTAAAAATCAGGCGTGGAATCCAACCAATGGCAATTCAACTGATGGAGGTTTCCGGAACCGGAGTATGGATCGGATTTCCCAATACTCCATGGCTTTCTCCAACTCCATTTATTCGATGGACAACATCGTCAATTCATTTTCTTTCGATTTGAACAGCCGGATTTCGGAAAAATTTTCGAACCAGTTTCTGGCCACTTACACAAAAATACAAGATGTTCGCGGATCAAATTCCTCTCCATTTCCGTTCATTGACATTATGAATGGCGTTACGGGAGAAGGACAACAGATTCTAGAGCCATATATGTCGGCCGGTTATGAATTGTTTACCTGGAATAATGGTGTGAACAACAACATTTTCAGCATCGTCGATAACACTACGTTCTATTTAGGCAGCCACAAAATTACGGCCGGTGTAAGTTATGAGCACCAAATGGCGAACAATTCTTACATGCGGAATGGAACAGGCTATTATCGTTATGCGAGCATTGAAGATTTTTTAAACCAGGCCGCACCAAGAGATTTTGCACTGACTTATGGTTATGATGGTGAAAAGAGTCCTGCTGCAGAAGTCGCATTTAATCAAATTGGGGTATATGCTCAGGATGAATGGAATATGAATTCGGATTTTAAACTGACTTTTGGTATTCGGGCTGATTACCTGAAATACGAGGACAATATTATTCGGAATAACGCCATCTATGAATTGGATTTTGGTGGCAGAAACATTGATACCGGCGAATGGCCGGAGGCAAAAGTTCAGCTATCACCAAGAGTTGGTTTCACCTGGGATGTAAAAGGAGATCAAAGTTTGAAATTACGTGGAGGTACGGGTGTATTTGCCGGAAGGTTGCCGTTGGTCTTCTTTACCAATATGCCTACCAATTCGGGTATGGTGCAAGGAAGCTATGCCGCAGTTACCAAATACAGTTCCGACGGCACAGTAACCAGTGTTGATCCGGTTCTGGCATCGTTGGCCGGGCCGATGATCACCGATGTGGACGAGATGATCTCAAGCTTGAATCTTCAGAATACCATAAGCCCTGAAGATGGGGCCTTGCCACGTGATGTCAACGCAATAGACCCGGATTTTAAAATGCCGCAGGTGTGGAAATCATCGCTGGCTTTAGATTTAAATCTTCCGGTTTCCTTTCCAATGTCAGTTACGGTGGAAGGGATATACACCAACACGATTAATGGAGTCATGCTGAAGAACTATAACCTGGAACAACCCGATAATACCTGGCAGCGTTTTAATGGCCCGGATGACCGGTACATTTATCCCGATAGTGAAGATATCACTTATACTTCAAAAAACGCTTATGTGTTGGCTAACACTGATGAAGGATGGGGCGCCATCGGAAATATTACCGTTAAGGCAGAGCCTGTTGAAGATTTGAACTTGATGGCTGCCTATACCTATACCGAGTCAAAGGAGATTTCGGGTATGCCCGGCAGTAATGCCGCCTCGGCATACAATGGACTCGTGACCGTGAACGGGCCCCATTTACCGGAGGTTCAGCGTTCGCAATATGTGGTGCCAAATAAAGCCATTGCCTCCGTGTCATACAAAATTCCATGGCTGAACAATACGCTTAAATCCGCAACGATCGTCAATATGTTCTATTCCGGACATTCTGCCGGCGGCTATAGTTTTACCTATGCAAACGACATGAATGGTGATGGATATGCTGCCGATCTGATTTATATCCCAAGCTCTAAAGGTGAAATCAGTTTTGTTAGCGCTGCCGATGAAGATGCTTTCTTCCAGTTTATAGAACAAGACGATTATTTGAAAAATCACAAGGGGAAGTACGCGGAAGCATATGCAGCAAGGGCGCCTTGGGTACATCAATTCGATTTGCGTATTGCACGGGAATATTACGTGAAAATTGGAAATACCTTGAATACATTGCAGTTCAGCCTCGACTTTTTAAACTTTGGAAACCTTTTGAATAGCGAATGGGGAGTTGAAAAAAACATGTTTGAGGCCAACAATGGACAGATTTTGAGATACGAAGGGGCAGATGCCAATAATGTTCCTACTTTCTCGATGGTAAAAGATTCGGACGGAAATTATTTGTCAAAATCCTATTCTACCTATTACAATTACAATCAGTGCTGGCAACTTCAGGTCGGGGTGCGCTATATTTTTTAACGACCTGAATACAGAATTCGTTTAATTTAAGAAGAGGGCTGTCCGATATTTTCGGGCAGCCTCTTTTCGTTTTATAAGCCAAAGGACTCCCGATTTAATCATTCTGCCGACTCATCGAAACATCATTTCAGCTGAGTTCACTACTCCGGTTTTAGCATCAATTTTCCTCAATCCCCACTTGGATCAAAAATAAACGCAGGAAGGTTTATTTTTTTGGCGATTGTAATATGCACTAAGACAGCATATTGGCCTCAATCGGTAAAAATAGTTTCAACTTTTTAGTACTTTGTATTGCATAGTTCCATTTAATGTTCATATATTTGTAATACCAAATTCAAGGTAAAGAATAGAAATAGTTTAAAAAAAGTTCTATACAGAGTGTAACGAAATCGAAAAACAGTCGTCTTAAAGACAGAAAACAGAAAACAGAAAACAAAGAAGTCTCAAAGCCAAACGAGCAAACAAACAGAAAACAACAATTAAACAGAAACAGAAAACAGAAACAAAAACACAGGAGGCCAAATCATGAAAACACAAAACTCGAAAACAGGAAACAACAACAATCAAGTTGAAAAAGTGATTTTAAGAAGTGCTGCAGTAATTATTAGCTTTGTGCTGATTAGTTTTACCGTGAGTGCCCAAGGATTCTGGAAGCAAATACTGACTAACAACAGTTTTGGCAAAGTCGCCCTTTTAATGGTTGAAGAGCAGGCTACTGCCGAAGCTACTGCCGAAAGCGCGTTGCCAGCCAAATCATCCGCATCGGTTTTCTATTTTGAACAAGCCGCCGACAAGGCGCTGGAAATTGAAAGCTGGATGACCGATGATGCCTACTTCGGGGCCTACACGCACCTCGCAGTGCCCGAAGCAGAAGGCGGCCTGGAGTTGGAAGAATGGATGAAAGACGAAAACTACTTCAGCAACAAACTGACAGTTGAAGAACAAGAACAAGAACTGGAGCTGGAAGCTTGGATGACTGACGGGCATTACTGGCGGATGTAAGCCTGAAAAGAGCAGGCAGAGGGAAGCTGAGAGTACAAACAGAGAAGAGAGAGGGAACAAATTATGAAGATTGAGAATACAAAAGCACAAATGCGCAAAGGGGTTCTGGAATACTGCATTTTACTGGTGCTGGATGGCAAACCCCTTTACGCCAGCGACATCATCGATGAGCTGAAAACCTCGAAGATGATTGTTGTGGAAGGAACACTCTATCCGCTGCTTACCCGGTTGAAAAATGCCGGCCTGCTAGCCTACAAATGGGAAGAATCGACTCAGGGGCCACCGCGCAAGTACTACGAACTGACCGACACCGGCAAGCAGTTTGTCATAGAACTGGGAGATTCCTGGGATGAACTGGTTCAGGCGGTAGGAACCATCAAATCAAGCAAATCGTAAGCGTCAACAGAAATACACTAGCACAAACGCACAAAAACAAAGAGAGATGAAAAAGACATTTACAATCAATATCAGTGGAAGCGTTTTTCACATCGACGAGGATGCTTACCAGAAGCTTCAAACCTACCTTCAAATGCTGAATGCCCATTTTGGTTCGGGGGAAGAAGGCCGGGAGATTTTGCAGGATATTGAAACCAGGATTGCCGAGTTGTTCAGCGAAAAGATGAGCAAGGACGAAAAGAACGTGATCCTGGAAAGCTGGGTCGACGAGGTGATTGCTCGCATGGGTAAGCCCGAAGACTTTATGGAAGGTGAAGAGGAGGAGGAAGTTGCAGGAGCTGAAAGGGAAACAAGCCAGGCCGGGCAGTCGGCTTATACAGCTACCGGCAAACCGAAACGCCGGATGTACCGCGATCCCGATCACCGGGTGCTGGGTGGGGTTTGCTCCGGTATGGGCGCTTATTTTGGCATCGAGCCGCTGGTGTTGCGCATTATTTGCTTTGTCCTGATTTGGGTAACTGGTGGTGTGATTATTCCGGTTTACCTGCTGCTGTGGATTGCCGTGCCAAAGGCCAAAACAACTGCCCAAAAGCTGGAAATGCGGGGGCAGGAAGCCACCGTGTCGAATATTGAGAAATCGATCCGCGAAGAAGTCAAGGAAGTGAAGGAAAGCTACAACCAGTTTCGCAGCTCCGACTCGTACAACAAAGGCAGGGAACAGGTATCGCGCTTTGGCGATGTGGTTTACAGACTGCTGCGCGTATCATTAAAGGTGGTTGTGGTGCTGGTTGGCGTGGCCCTGATCCTGTTTGGATTTTTAGGTCTGCTCACCTTTTTAACCTCCATGATCGTTGGTCATTCGGTCATGGAAGCCGCTCCCTGGTTTTCACACTGGGGTCCCGAGTTTCACATGCCCGAAATCGCCCACTTCTTCATCAGTGCCGGCTCGCTGACCATTTTGATGATTGCCTCAGCCTTTTTAGTGGGCATCCCGCTGCTGGCCATTTTATTTGTGGGCACCAAAATGGTGTTCCGTTTTCAAACAAACAACAAGCTGATCTTCTTAGGTTCGCTGGGCGTTTGGCTGGTGGCGCTGGTTACGGTGATTGTCGTTTCGCTGTCGCAAATTGGCGACTACAGCAAAAGCACCACGGTAAGTCAAAGCCAGGTTGTTGAGTGCGATGATTGTCAGACCCTTTATCTTGAACTGGGCAACGATAACTACAGTAACAGCTACAACTACACAATGGATCTTGACCGGATGAAGGTGGTGTCGGAAGATGGGAAAACCTTGCTTTTGGGAAGCCCGCGGCTGGACGTGGAAAGCAGCAATACCGACGACTTCGTGATTTTGACCCGCAAGAAATCGCGTGGCAGCAGCCAGGAAGTAGCCAAAGAGTACGTGGAGGAAATTGTGTACAACTTCAATGTCAACGATTCGACAGTGTTTTTTGATCCGTACTACCGCCTGAAAGACGGCTCGCGCTGGCTGCAACAGGAAGTGGATATCACCATCAAAGTGCCCGAGGGTAAGAGCGTTTACCTGGGTGACAAACTCATCAAGATTATCTACGACATTGAAAATGTGTCGAACACCTGGGATGGCGATATGGTCGGTAAATACTGGAAAATGACGGAGCTGGGGCTGGAAGAGGACGCCCGCTAAAGAAAAATATTGAGTAATCACAAAAATACAGGAGCAGATGAAGAGCTTGAAAACGATATTTATTAGTTTAATTGTACTGGTAAGTACAGTTGCTGTAGCCCAAAGCAAATCGGATCAATTGTTCGATGCCTTCCGGAACAAACCGGGTGTTAGCTACTTCGCTTTTACGAAAAGCATGACCGATGCCTTCAATATTGATTTGGATGATGAGGCCAAAACCATCAAGGGCGATTTAAGTGAAATCCGCTTCCTGTCTTACAATCCAAAAAAAGGAAACTTGAATGGCCCGGATTTTATAACGAAGGCGGCTGGTTTGTTGCCCGGTGCGTACGACCGGATTGTGGAGGTAGACAGCGAAAACAACGCTGAAATCTGGATGTTGGGGAACAAACGGAAGGCTTCTGAATTTCATGTTTTTATTCGCAGTGAATCCAGTGATGACAACCAGTTCCTAATTTCTTTTTATGGCGACTTCGACATTGATGACGTTGAAGGAGTGCGTGAAATCGGATTAAGCTTATCCGTAGACAAGTAACGAGGAACGTGTAAAAGCCTTCGACCCAAATTTAATTTGATTAAAACAGACAATGATGAAACGATTAACAAAGTCATACGATAAAAAATTAGCCGGCGTTTGCGGCGGAATCTCTGAATATTTCAATCCCGAGCTCGACCCCATTTTAGTGCGAATTGGATTTGTGGTGCTGGGCGTTTTCAATCCTTTAATGTTGGTGGTGTATATCATCCTCGCCATTGTGATGCCGGAGCCGGAAACGGTGAAGTAACTCTATTGATTAAACAGCAAGCAAAAAAGGGTTTCCTTATTGGGAACCGATTGAGCATTAAGGCTGCCACCGTGCAGCCTTAATATTTGGCGCGAAAGGCTCAGCCCAATACCACTCCCGTTTTCGCGGGTTGTGAAGAAAGGAACAAAAATTTCGTCCAGCATATCGGTGGGTATTCCAGGGCCATTGTCTTTGACACAAATCTCCACCTGCCCGTTTTTATTCCGCCCGGCTAATAAGACAATCCGGGCATTCTCAGTTTCAGCAAGTGCTTCCCGCGAGTTTTTAATCAGGTTAATCAGCACTTGGGAAATCAGCTTCTCGTCCGCCTGGATGTCCAGATCCGCAGATTGTAGTTTCTTTTCCAGTTGAATCGATGAATCCTGATTTTGAACCTGATTCAGCAAAATCATTTTTTCAAGCAGATCATTTACCCGAATGACTTTTTTATCCGGCTTTGGCAGTCGGGTCAGTTTGCGGTACGATTCCACAAATTTGATCAATCCGCGGCCCTGCTCCCGGATCACCTCCAGTCCGCGAATCGTTGTGCCAATCATTTTTTCATTCACCTCTTCAGGAGAAATGGCTTTCCCATCTTTCTGAAAATAACTAGCCAAACTTTCCGACAGTGAGGTAACGGGAGCAATCGAATTCATAATTTCATGGGTCAGTACCCGAATCAACCGCATCCACGAGTCCAGTTCCTTTTCATCCAGCTCCCGGTTAATATCCTGCACCGATAGCAAAGTCAACGTCTGATCCTTGTTTTTGAATGAACTGGCCCGGATCGAAACATTTACCTTGCCTTGTTTTCCATTGAAGGTGATCAACTTCCGATCCTGTTGCTGAATCTGTTTTAGCGCATGCAACAGGCTGTCGTCAATTCTCTCCAACTGTTTTAGGTGTGTAAATTGCTCCAAGCCAAGCATCTTTTTCAAGGTGCTGTTGGCGTGAATGACAAATCCTCGGTCATCATAAGTCAGGATTCCGGTTCCAACATGTTCGATCAAGGCACGAAAGTATTGTTCCTGTTGGTGATTTTCAATTTTGATCTGCTGGATTTTTCGGTTGATCTCCTGGAGGCTTTGGTTCAGTTCCTGAATAATTTTATCGCCTTTTTGGATGGAGAATGCCTGACTGAAGTCTTCATTTTTAACGGCTTCGAAAAAATATCGGATGCGCTCGTTTACGCTGTTTTGATAATGGATCAGGTTGATAATTTGAATGAAAAGGATGACGAACAAGCCAACACTGATGACGATGGACTGCATGGAAAACAGTGCCCAGCCGATCCCGAAAGAAACCCCTGCGATCAGGAGAATCCGGATTAAAACATGAACTAAAAATGACTGGTTCATCCGATCCCGAATTTTTTCATCTTATTATATAAAGTTTGCCGTGTAATTCCGAGCTGTTCAGCAGCAGCGGTCACATTGCCGGGGTTTTTCTCCAGGGCAAGCACGATCAGCCTTTTTTCCATTTCGTCCAGTTTGAGGGTGTCAGCCTCGCCTTTAGTGCCTGTTAATGGCCGCAGAAAAAAATCATCTGCTTTCAGCATGTTGTTTTCGCTTAAAATAACCGCCTTTTCAATGCTGTGTTCCAGTTCGCGAATGTTCCCTGGCCAATGGTATTTCAGCAGTTTTTCCCGGGCCTGGCTGTTCAGTTTTAAAGCGGGCTTGTCGTATTTGTATGCGTATCTTTTTAGAAAGAAATCGGCCAGCACCAGAATGTCATTTCCGCGGTCTCGCAAGGGAGGAATTTCAATGTGAATGGTGTTGATCCGGTATAGCAGGTCTTCCCGAAATAAGCCTTTTTCAACCAATTCAGACAGGTTTTTGTTGGTGGCGCAAATCAGGCGGATGTCGACTGGAATGGTCTGGTTTGATCCGATGCGCGTGATTTCCCGGTTCTGAATGGCTGCCAGCAGTTTGGCCTGCAAATGAAACGACAGGTTACCGATCTCGTCCAGGAACAGGGAGCCTTTGTTGGCCACTTCGAACTTCCCGGCGCGGTTTTCCCGGGCATCGGTAAAAGCGCCTTTCACATGGCCAAACAGTTCACTTTCAAATAACGACTCGCTTACAGCGCCCATATCGACACTGACCAGCATTTCATCTTTTCGGTTCGAAAGTCGGTGAATTTCCCGTGCAATCAACTCTTTGCCGGTACCGTTTTCTCCGGTGATCAAGATATTGGTGTCGGTTTTGGCTACTTTACGCACAATTTTCAGCACATGCATCAACTCGGGCGACGAACCGATAATGTATTTTTCGTCCCGGTTAATCACCCGTTTCATTTCTTTTTCTTTGAGGCGAAGGTGTTTCACCTCTTCCCGAGAAAGGCTCAATTGAATGGCCGAACGAACTGTAGCAAGCAATTTGGTGTTGTCCCAGGGTTTCAAAATAAAATCGGTAGCTCCCGATTTCAAGGCTTTCACTGCCAGTTCTACGTCGCCGTAGGCCGTAATCAAAACTACCGAAAGCTCCGGGTGATTTTCCCGGATTTGTTGGAGCCAGAAGATGCCCTCATTTCCTGTGTTTACGCCGGCTTTGAAATTCATGTCAAGCAATACCAGGTGGTAGGGCTTGCGGCGTAATTCCGTAACGATCAAGTTGGGATTCGACAAGCACTGTACCCGGTCGAATTCCGGCGTAAGCATGATCTCGAGCGCGCTTAACACACTCTTGTTATCATCGACGATAAGGATATTCCCTTTTGGCATGGGTTTGTGAATCTGTTCCTGTCAAAATTAGGGGATCGGAAATGGGCACGCAATGGTCTGTCAATATATTTTACACATTTCTGTCAATTTATTTTACAAGTTATGTGTTTGTGTTTTCCTATTTTGAAGTAAATCAATCATTTCGAGTTTTGGCATTAAAATGGTTTGAATAGAACCAATGATGCTAAAAGAAATGAGAATAAAACGAAAAATAGGATTGCTCACTGCCATGCTTTTGTTGGTGCGTATTCTGGTGGCACAGGAAAACTGGAGCCTGAATCAATGCATTGACTATGCCTTGCAAAACAACCTGACCCATCACATTTATGCGTTGGATGAGCAAACGGCGAAAATTGATGCTACCCAATCCCGCTTAAATTTGTTGCCGTCACTTTCAGCCTCTTCATCGACCGGCTTAAGCGTCGGACGGTCGGTTGACCCCAACACAAACGATATTGTCAATACCGAGTTTTTTAATCACTCAAACAGTTTGAATTCCAGCCTGATCTTGTTTAGGGGCTTCATTCAACAAAACCAGATTTCGTGGTCAAAATTTAAGTTGAAGGCTGCGCAGTGGCAAAAGGTGAATTATCAGGACGATCTGGCTTTTCAGATTTTGCTGACCTATTATGACGTTGTTTACTACCAGGGGTTGGTCGACATTGCCCGGGAACAGCTTAGTTTGTCTGCTTATGATTTGAGAAAAGCAGAAGCGATGATCGAAACGGGCTTAAAGGCAAAGTCAGACCTGGCTGAAATACAGGCGCTTTATGAAAAGGAAATGCTGAGCCTGATTCAAGCTGAAAATAAAGCGGAAGGGCAGAAGCTGAGTTTGGCCAGGCAAATGAATTTACCTGCAGGGCAATTGGCTGGTATCCGGACTGCTCCTGCGAAACCTGTTGCTTATGCTGGCTCTGTATCCGGAGCAGATTCTCTGTTTACTTCTTTTGTGCAGTTCTCTCCTTACGTGAAAATTGCTGAGGCCGAACTGCAGGCTGCCGCGAAAGAGCTGGCCATGACCCGTGGACAGTATTTGCCGTCAGTCTACCTCAATGCGTCGGTCAATACGGGTTACTACGAAACCTACCGCGATTCGGATGGGAAGACCATTTCATTCAGTGATCAGTTGGACAATAATCTGAGTCAGTATATTGGGGCGTCGGTGTCCATTCCGCTATTTCAGAAGAATCAGCTGCGCAGCCAGGTGCGCAAAGCAGAACTGGCTGAGGAGCAGGCCCGGACACAGCTTGAAACTTACAGGCAGACCGTTTATTACGAATTGGTGAACAACACCCGCGAATTGCAGGCTCTGTTTCGTGAGTTTATTCAAACCGAAAAACAGGCCGAAGCTGACCAGTTGGCTTACCAGGTGGCGCAGCGGAAATATGATGAGGGACTCATTGACGTGATCGAACTGCTGGCCGTGAAAAGCCGCTTGACTGAAGCACAAAGCCAATTGCTGCGGGCTCAATTGCAATGGGAAATTAAAGATAAAGTACTGGGATTTTACAAAGGGGTGAGGTTTTGGGAGTAGCAGAGAGTATGATGGGGCATGGCCAGAGGGCGCGGGGCAGCACTGAGCCGATGCAATTTGGAAATTAAAACTATCGGATATGTCAATGGATCGAATCATAGAAAAGAAAAAGGGGCTGAAAATGAAGCACCTTTATATCGTGGGAGGAGTGCTTCTGTTTCTGCTGTTGCTCTATCAGATTTTGCTGGCTGATCACCAATCGGTGTACCGTGCCGAAAAAGATAAGCTGACGGTCAGTGCCGTTGAGGATGGCCAATTTAACGACTACATTACCATTATTGGGCAGGTGGAGCCAATCACGACCATTTACCTGGATGTGGAAGAAGGAGGAAAAATAGAAGAAATTTATATAGAAGAAGGTGAAATGGTCAAGGAAGGTGACGTGATTTTGAAACTTCGAAATACCGATCTCAACACCACGATCATGAATATTGAGTCGCAACTGTCGTATCACGCCAATGAGCTTAGAAACACCCAAATTCAGATTGAGCAACAACAAATTCAAAACAGACAACAGAAATTGGAAATTGACCTGAAGGTAGTTCAGGCGAAGCGGAAGTTTAAACAGTACGAACGGTTGTTTGAGGAAGATTTGGTGGCGAAGGAGGAGTATTTACAAGCGAAGGAAAGCTATGAGCTTTCGCTGAAGGAGCAGGAGCTGACTTATCAGAAGATGGTTCAGGATTCCATCTTCAGGACCAATCAGCGCCTCAGCATGGACAGAAGTCTTGAAAACACGCGCCTTAGTTTAAGCATGACTCGCGAGCGACTGGAGAACCTCAATGTAAAAGCCCCGGTTGACGGACAGCTGGGTTTACTCGATGCGGAGATCGGACAATCTATTTCACAAGGTCAGCGGCTGGGACTCATTCATATTCTGACTGATTTCAAAATCAATGCCCGGATTGATGAACACTACATTGACCGGGTACGCCGCGAATTGCCTGCGGCTTTCGATCGCGGAGGAACTACTTATCAGCTCAATGTGAAGAAGGTTTACCCCGAAGTGCGGGAAGGACAGTTTAAGATCGATATGGTCTTTGAAGGTGAAAATCCCGATAACATCCGAACCGGGCAAACTTACCACATCAAACTGGAATTGGGGGAATCTGAAAAAGCAGTGTTGCTGCCGCGCGGCGGGTTTTTTCAAAGTACCGGAGGGCAATGGGTTTTTGTGCTGAACGAAAATGAAACAGAAGCAGTCAAAAGGCCAATCCGCATCGGCAAGCAAAACCCGCAGTACTACGAAGTACTGGAAGGCCTCCAGGCCGGCGAAAAAGTCATTACCTCAAGCTATGAGCTGTTTGGGGAGAACGATAAAATTGTGCTGCGATAGCGAAGGGCATGGAACAGAGAGCACAGGGGAAAGGGCAGAGGCAATTCAGTATTAATTCATAAATTGGACTGGACAAACTAAAAATGAATATGATGGCACACTTTAGGTCTATGGATTTGGACACCTGGACAGAGTCAATTGCGTTAAATGATCAAATATTGGATGATTTGGATTCATTGAGTCGAAAAATTACAAACTTTAGAAAAACACGATTAAAAAACTAAGGCAAAAGGCGTGCGCTATGCATCGTGCTCTTGGCACTTTGCTCTTCGCCCCATGCCCCATGCAATCCTACAGCTATGATACGAACAATCAACCTTACCAAAGTATTCCGCACCGAAGAGATTGAAACCAGTGCGTTGGATAACGTTTCCCTGCATATTCAGCGGGGCGAATTTGTGGCCATTATGGGGCCGTCGGGATGTGGCAAGTCAACCTTGCTTAATATCATCGGCCTGCTCGACAACCCCACCGGCGGACAGTATTTCTTCGATGGAAAAGAAGTCGGGCAGTTAAAAGAACGTAACCGCACCCAGCTTCGCAAAGGGAACATCGGCTTTGTGTTCCAAAGTTTTAACCTGATTGACGAGCTAAACGTGTATGAAAATGTGGAACTTCCGCTTATCTACCTGAAGCTGAAAGCCCGCGAACGCAAAGCGATGGTCGAAAAAGTGTTGGAACGGATGAAAATAAGCCACCGCCGTAAGCATTTTCCGCAGCAGTTATCGGGTGGGCAGCAGCAGCGTGTGGCCATTGCCCGCGCCGTGGTCGCCAATCCCAAGCTGATCCTGGCCGATGAGCCCACTGGTAACCTCGACTCGAAAAACGGGCTGGAAGTGATGAACCTGCTTACTGAACTGAACCGCGAAGGAACCACCATCGTGATGGTAACCCACTCGCTGCACGACTCCGAATTTGCCCACCGCGTCATCAACCTGTTTGACGGACAGGTGATTACCGAGGAGTTGAAGATGCAGTTGGGGGATATGCTGCTGTGAAAAATGTCTGAACGATCATTTTTGTGATTAAAGGATTAACATGATTTAGAAACGATTAACTGATCATCATGTTCCGCACCATTTTTAGAATATCGGTCCGAAACCTCATGAAACACAAGGTGTATTCATTGATCAATGTGTTCGGGCTCGCATTGGGGTTTACCGCCTTTATCCTGATCGGGCTGTTCATTCAGCACGAATTAGGCTGGGACAAAGCAAATATCAACTACGACCGGATTTACCGAGTACAACGGCACTATGCCAAAACCATGTACGCGATGGATGGGAACGATATTTCGCCGCACTCACGGGCGATTACGGCACAATTGCTGGAGAGGCAGTTCCCGGAATTTGAAAAGGTGACGGTCATCCGTGAGAATGGCGGTAAATTTCTGGCCTCTGAACCCGAACGCCAGGTTTACGAAGAATATGGAATTTGCGCTGACAGTTGCTACCTCGATGTCTTTAGCTGCCAATTTGTGGAAGGGAGCCGGCAGAATGCCTTGTCGGAACCGTTCAGCATCATCTTATCCGAAACAATGGCCAAAAGACTTTTCGCCGGTGAAAAGGCAATGGGAAAAACAGTTACCATTGAAAAGAAATTTGATCTGAAAGTTACAGGTGTCTATGCCGACTTACCTGACAATACAACGGTCCGGCCCAATTACATCATTTCATTTTCAACCTTGAAACACACGGACGGAATTACCCGGGGCGACCTTTATTCGGGCGATTGTATGACATTCACCCTGCTCAGGCCCGGCGTGGATTATCAGATGCTTGAAAAAAAGATTAAATCTGTGTTTTCCGGATTTCGCGGAGTTGAATTCGAAGAACTTCAGTTGTGCCCGATGGACTTGCTTTATTTGGACTTTAACGGACATGGACACTATTATGTGGTGCTTACGTTGTACGGATTAATCGGCGTGTTTATCCTGATCATGTCAGCGTTCAACTACATTAACCTGACCACCGCCAATGCATCAACCCGGGGAAAAGAAGTAGCCGTAAAAAAAGTAAGCGGCAGTAACAGGGCAACGCTTATTGCGCAATTTCTGGGCGAAACGATCCTCATTTCAATGCTTGCGCTGGGAATGGCCTTTGTGTTTGTCGCCATTTTCCTGCCGGTTTTTGCCGGAATAGTTGGTCGTCAGCTGGATTTTGGAATAACAGGCAATTGGCAGTTTATTGGCATGATGGTTCTAGTTTCATTTGGCGTTGGGCTTTTATCAGGCATTTATCCTGCCTTGTTTTTATCATCCAACAAAATCGTATCCTTGTTTAAAGGTGAGGTGTTCAGCAAAGGCCACGAAAAATTCAACCTGAAAAAAGCGCTGGTCACTTCCCAGTTTGCTATTTCCGTTTTTCTCATCCTGATCACACTTTCTTTTTCGCTGCAAATCAGGCACCTGACTCAAAAAGAATTGGGATTCAACAAGGAAAACATGCTTTACACTAAAATGACTGCCACTAAAAACGGAACCACTTTTAATCAATTGCGCGACCGCATGTTGCAACATCCCGAAATTATTGACGCTTCCATGTCGAAACACATTCCTTTTGTCAGCTTTGGTGGGGGAATGACTAACTGGGAAGGGGGAAACCAGGACGAGAAAATTAATTGCCGGTTCAATCAGGTTGGTTACGACTATGTCCGGAACATGGGTATTTCACTGGTTGCCGGTCGCGATTTCTCGCGCTCGTTCCCGGGCGATGTTGGTAAAGCCTGCCTGATCAACGAAACGGCGGCCAAATGCTTTGGCTGGGACGACCCCATCGGAAAACGCTTGAATAATAATAAACTCACGGTTGTTGGCGTGGTGAAAAACTACATTTACAAAGACATGCACAATGGCATTGAGCCTTCCATTATGGTGCTTGCACCAGAAGAAATTGCCGGCACCTGGACGTTTGCATTCCGGGTTGACCCAAACAATTACCAGAAAGCCAATACAATCCTGACCCGCGAATTCGAAGCGGCTTTCCCCGATGATCCCTTCGAGTTTAAAGACCTGCCAACGGCCTTCGCCAACGAGAACACGTTTAAAATTTATCACGCTGTTAACCGTACGATCCTGTTTTTTACGGTGTTTAATGTATTCCTGGCAATGATCGGTCTGCTCGGTTTGGTTTCGTTTACCGTTTTTCGCCGCACAAAAGAAATTGGCGTCCGCAAAATCAACGGAAGCACATCGGTCAACATCTTTTACATCCTGAGCCGGGAATATTTTATCCTGTTGTTTTTTGCCCTGCTGATCGCAATTCCCTCTGCCTGGTGGGTATACGAATGGATCCCGAGCGCCAATAAACTGCACGCACCGCCTTGGGTGTTTGGTTTGGGTGCGGCGATTCTCTTTGTCATTATTTTATTGACGACCAGCTATCAAACGGTTAAAGCGGCTACGAGGAACCCGGTTGAGGCACTCCGGTATGAATAATAGGCAGGGTTTCACTTGGAGTGAAGCTCTGACAGGGCAAAGCGTTGACGAAAAAGTCTGATTCAGGATTTGCAGGATGGAAGGATTATCAGCATTGAAAGGGAATGGAGCAAAGGGAAAAACCTGCCAGCGCCTGAACAAACCTGACAGCGTATGGCGAAGAGGGATAAATCAATTGTATGAACCTAAAAGTACGAACGAAAACAAAAGGATATGAACCTGTTACAACTGAAAGCTTTGATCCGCACCTTGCTGAAGCGGCGTTTTTTGTCGGGAGTCCAAATTGCCGGACTGGTTACCGGTTTTGGTATTGTTATTTTTCTGGTTGCCAAAATCAACTATGAGCATTCGTATGACAAGTTTTGGAACAATCACCGTTCGGTGTACCGCGTGGCGCTCGACCTGAAACATCAGGATGGGCGGTCCACCGTTTCAGCAAAAAACTTTCATGGCTCATCGGAACTGCTCGATGAGGAGTTGCCGGGGATTATCGCCCATTGCAACATGGCCCCCGATAAGATTACGGTGTACAACCAGGAACAAATGATCCAGGATGTGGACTGGTTTTGGAGCGATACAACCTTTTTCAGCGTGTTCGAACGAAAAATCCTTTATCGTGAATCTGCGCAATTGTTTGGCGATGTCCGCGGGATCGTCATTTCCGCTTCGTTTAGCCGGAAATTGTTTGGCGACGAAAACCCGATTAACCGGGAGATCACGCTGAACGAGGGCTGGCGATTTTTGGTGAAGGCTGTTTTTGAAGACATTCCTTCCAACAGCCATATGAAGATTGACGTGCTTGGCAGTTATCAATCGCTGAGCTACTATATGAGCAATTTCGACAACCGCGCGCAGATTTTGGTCGAGAACCCTGATTACGCCTACAGCAAAGCTTCGCCTTACATGGGCAGCCGTTGGCGTTCGGCAATGCAGCACCGCCCGTATTGTTATATCCGGCTGGATGAGAACACGCGGATTGCCGATGTGGAAGCATCCGTTGCCCCGGCGTTGGGCAAGGTAGGCTTTCCCGACAACCTGGCCAACAGCAAGATGAATTTCATCTTTCAACCCCTTGCTTCCATCCACTTGCGTTCAAACCTTGACGGCGAGTTGCAGGCGAGTGGAAGCAACATGCAAGTCAACTTTCTGGTCGTGATTTGCCTGGTGGTTATGCTGGTATGTTTTGTGAATTATCTAAATCTCAGTACCATTTCAACCCTCGAAAACCGAAAAAGCTATTCCATCCGGCTGATCAACGGGGCGGGGAAAGGGAATGTTTTTCTCGAATTGTTTATGCATAACTTTTTATTGTTTTTCTCTTCCCTGTTGTTGGCTATTCCATTGGCCATTTTGTGGGTAACCAGGCAGCTTCCGGATGCAACAGTTTCCGCAGCAATATTCCTTTATGTTGGTTTGGCGGCTTTGGCCGGTACATGCCTGGCCTCCCTAATCCCATTTTTTTCGGTTTTCCGCCAGCCGGCATATATGCTGATGAAAGGCGTATCGCACAATTCCGGTGCAAATTGGTCAGGGCGAAAAGTCTTGGTGGTTGTGCAATTTGCCATCACCATCGTTTTGCTCATCTCAACCGTTGGTATCTATAAACAGATGCAATTTGTGATGAAAGAGCAACTTGGCTTTTCAGGCGGGCAGACAATATTTAGTTACACGCCCATGTCGATGACCAACCATCCGGACATCCCGCTGAAGCTGGCCACCTTCCGTAATGAAGCACTTGCCTTGCCCGGTGTCAAATCATTCAGTGCCAGCTCTTCAGTGCCCGGAAGAATAATCAAACGCAGCCAGGAGAATGTCATGCCTTCCAACTCGGACGAACCTTTTGCGGCAGCTTTTGGTGAAGTCAGCATCGACGACCAGTTTCAGGATACCTATAACCTGAAGCTGTTGGCGGGCGAAAACCTTCGTCAACAATCAAACTGGATTTCCGATGAAGTTTTGCTGAATCAGTCAGCAGCCAAAGCGATGGGATATATTCATCCGGCCGATGCCATTGGGGCAGCTTTTTCTGTTGGCGACCGCTCCTTTAAAATACGCGGTGTAGTGGCCGATTACCACCATGTTTCGCTGCATTTCCCCATCCAGCCAATTATCTATTTTCAGAACCTGGACTGGGAGCTTTCGGTGGGGTACTACTCGTTTCATATCGATGCTGCCAATACCGGAGCCATCGCGCGCGATCTGTCTAAAATCTGGAAAAAGCTCTATCCGAAGGATGAGTTTCTTTATTTCTTTTCGGATAAAGAGTTCGAATCCCAGTACCGCAGCGACTTATCTTTTAACCAAATCTTGACCTTTTCTGCGCTGATGGCTCTGCTCATTTCCTGTCTTGGCTTGCTGAGCCTCGCCATGTTTAATACCAACCTGCGGGTGAAGGAAATCGGCATCCGCAAAGTCAACGGTGCCCGCATTTCTGAAATTTTAACCATGCTCAACAAAGACTTTATCAAATGGGTCGTTATTGCCTTTGTAATTGCCACGCCCATCGCGTACTCCGCCATGAATAAATGGCTCGAAAACTTTGCCTATAAAACCAACTTAAGCTGGTGGATTTTTGCTCTGGCCGGTTTACTGGCGCTGGGAATTGCATTGTTAACGGTAAGCTGGCAGAGTTGGAGGGCAGCTGCAAGGAATCCGGTTGAAGCTTTGCGGTATGAATAAAATGTCGGGACTCCCGACAAATCTGGACAAGATATGATTAAAACAGATGAGAGGATTACGGTGATTATTTGGGTAAAGATCAGAAAAACGTCTCGGCGCCTGCAAGACACAGCGTTTGAGGGCAGTGAAACATCAGGCAAATCGTGGCTCAGCCAATTTGAAACTACAAAAACAACAATAAATGATTGGGTACAACATTAAATTAATTGTCCGCAGAATTTGTCAGGACAAAGCTCTTTCCACCATTAGCGTGGTCGGATTGGTTATCGGAATTGCCTCATTTCTGATTCTGTTTTTGTATGTTTCAAACGAAAAAAGCTTCGATAAGCATTTTGCCGATTACGAACGAATTTACCGGGTGACTTCCATTCCCGAAGGTCTGGAAGAGACTCCATGGGCGCGAAGTCTGGGAATAATTCATCCCGCCACTGCAACAATTCCGGAAATTGAAAAATCCACTCAGTTTTCGCACTGCAAAGTGGGAACCATAAAAATGGGTGAACAATCGTTTCAGCAGAACGATATCATGTCGGTTGACGAAAGTTTTATCGAAATGTTTTCGGTACAATCAAAAATGGGAGATTTGTCGGAAGTTTCGAAACCCAACACCGTGTTTGTTACCGAGGATTTTGCCGACAAATATTTTAAAAACGAAAATCCTGTTGGAAAAACAATTACTATCGAAGCTTTGCAATATGCACGAAATGTGGGGGATTACGAAATCCGCGGGATTGTAAAAAACACGCACCCGAAAACGCATTTCAACTACGAACTGCTGCTTTCACAAAAAGGAGGTTTGCAGGAAAGATATGAAGCGCAGCCCAATCAGAAAACTCAATGGGTCTACAATTATATTAAGTTGGATAAAACATCCTCGCCAAAACAAATTGAGGACAAATTATTAAGCTTCTTCGATACCAGCAATTTGAAAGAAACCCGGGGACCAAAAGCGTATCAATTTCAGTTGGTGCCGATGGACGATATTCATTTAAAATCGGATTTTCGTTTTGAATTAAAAGAGAGTTCAAGCAAAATAAATATCGGGTTATTTGTAATCATTTCGTTTGTCATTTTACTGGTTTCGCTGCTCAATTTTGTTAATCTCACGATAGCCAAACTAATAAAACGGTCGAAAGAACTGGGGTTGAAAAGATCAATTGGCGCCACGCAAAGCCAATTAACCGTCCAGATTTTATCCGAAGTGTTTCTGTTTTGCCTGGTATCCATACTTCTTGCATTGGGGCTCATCGAAATCATTAAACCTTATATCAATCGGTTTTTTGAAATCGACTTTAATATTTATTATTCTGAACCTGCAGTTTACCTGAGTGTACTTTTGGTGTTGGGTTTTTGTCTGGGATTAACCGCCATTTTTGTCGGATTCTTTCTTTTGGGAAAATTGTCTGCCATCGATATTCTTTCCGAAAAAATCAATTATTCGGGAAATCATATCCTGGAATCGTTGCTCGTTTTACAAATTACCATCGTGATTATTATCATGTCGTCCACTTTTTTGGTGAACAGACAGCTCAGCTTTGTATTAAATCAACCGCTGGGTTTCGATAAAGAAAATGTGGTTGTCCTGAACCTGAAAGATTTTTCGAAAGACCCAGCAATTTTTGCACGCGAGTTAGAAAAACAAAGTCAGGTAGTTTCGGTTGGAATGACAGCGCAACATTTTGGTTATCCGTCACAGGGCTTTCCTTTAGAAGGTTTAGGAATTGACGGAACAGCAGGTTTTGTTTTTGCCAATTACAATTACCTGAAAACCATGAATATTCAGCTTTTGGAAAACTGGATTAGTCCATCGGCAGACACGGTGCGCGGGATGGTAATCAATAATCATTTGTATAAACGGCTGCTGGAGAGACACGGAAGTATGGATGCCTTAGAAGCTTTTAGTGAATCACAGCCACTGGAATCGGACCAGACCCGTATTAATTTTCTTGGAGTGGCCAAAGATTTTCATTACAGTTCGGCACACGAGGCCGTTGGCGACTTTGCATTTTGGCTAGATGAATCGAGAAGCAGTGCACGATTTATTCATGTTCGTTTAAATCCCGGAAATCTTCGTGCAGGAATAGATAAAATCAGGGAAGCCTGGAACACGCATTACCCGGGTCAGGAATTCGACTATTTCTTTATGGACGAAACCATTGCATCTCAGTACAAGGCGGAAACCATTTTAAGCGGGATACTTCTTGCCTTTTCACTTATCGGGATTTTAATCAGCATGCTTGGAATCAGTGCACTTGCCTTATTTATTTCGCAACAACGCACCAAAGAAATCGGCATCCGAAAAGTGAACGGCGCAAAGGTTTCTGAAATCCTGTCCATGCTGAATAAAGACTTTGTAAAATGGGTATTCATTGCTTTTGTAATAGCCACGCCCATTGCTTACTATGCCATGAATAAATGGCTCGAAAACTTTGCCTACAAAACCAGTTTAAGCTGGTGGATCTTTGCTTTGGCCGGTTTACTGGCGCTGGGAATTGCGTTGCTGACAGTAAGCTGGCAAAGCTGGAAAGCGGCCACGAGGAACCCTGTGGAGGCGCTGCGGTATGAGTAGTCAGGGTTTCACTTGGAGTGAATCCCTGACTACTCAACAGAACCATAGTATTTGAGGAACGAAAATACAGAGAAAAAAATCAGGGTGAAGGCATATGAGATAGTTGATATAATGCAATGAATCGAATAGTCAACTTAAAGGGAGGTAATTTTATGGAGGAAAAAATGGAATTTATTGATAGACACCAATTTAGAAATTGGTTGGTGGAAAATCATAATGAAAGTAATGGTATTTGGATAACCTTTGATAAAACAGGAAAGATAGCGTTATTAAAACCAAATGAAGCACTTGAAGAAGCGTTGTGTTTTGGTTGGATTGATGGACAAATAAAAAGCATTAATGAACAAATGTATCAGAAGAAATTTACTCCAAGAAGAAAAGGCAGCAAATGGTCTGAAAAGAATAAAGAGTTAACTAAAAAATTAATAGCAAATGGTATTATGACAGAATTTGGGTTGAGTGCTATTGAACAAGCCAAAAGAGATAAAGGGTGGGGTGCAAAAAAGGGAGAGCCCATTTCAGATGAACAAGTTAAGGATTTCAATAAATTATTAGAAGGTTTTGAACCTGCGTTAACTAATTTTCTGAAAATGTCTCCATCAGTTAGAAAGACCTATACTGCTCTGTACTTAGATGCCAAAAAGGAAGAAACCAAAATAAAAAGACTGAGTAAAATTATTGAACGTTTAAATGAAAATAAAAGACCAATGTAAGTAGATAATCAGTGGAATACCTATCATATTATGGACTTATATGTAGTGAATGTCCGGTTTATTTTGCAACGAAGGATGATGATGAGAAGATGAAAGAACAATCAGCAAGAGAATACGCTTTTGAAGGTGTGATTATGCAATAATATCATGAGAAAATTAAGTAAATTAAAATGGCTGATCTTAGCAATCGTCTGGTGTGGATTTACTGACCAGGAAAACGAGATCAAAGCCACTTATCTGGCAAATTGTGGGTTTTTATACGAAAATGACAAATCGAAGATACTCATTGATCCTTTTGGTACTGAATATGGTAAGTTCTTTTATTTGCCTTCGGAGAAAACAAAATGGAATATTATTAAAGGGAATGCTCCATTCAACAAGATTGATTTGCTCTTGATTACCCATATCCACGGGGACCATTTTAACGCAATACTGACCGAAAGCTTCCTTCTGAATCATAGCAAAGCAAAAATGATTTGTCCCTCACAAGTATATAAACAGATGAAAGATTCTTGTAGCAGTTTTGCCAAAATAGAGCCGCAGATTATTAGTCCTGACTTGTCCATGAACGAATCGAAAAGGATAATAATAAACGACTTTTCAGTTACGACGATACGAATGCAACATGGGACTGATCGCAGCCTTGAAGGGTTAAGTAATTCGGATTATACCGAATATGAAAAAACAGAGAATTTTGGATACGTTGTCCATTTTGACAAGAAGAATGTTTTCCATCAGGGGGATGGCTGTCTCAGAATAAATGATAAAGCATTAAAAAATATTGATTGTCCCATCGATATTGCACATCTAAGCTATTTTGACTGGGATTCGATTTCAATGGAGATCGTGAAAAGGGATTTAAAGGCTGATAATGTGATTTTTATGCACGGGACAAAACCTGCCAAAGAATTGGATTCGGAACAATTCCAAGGAGTAAAACCTCAGATTATTTTTTTCAATCAGGAATTGGAAAGTAGAATATTCGATTAATTCTTCGCAGTTATTTTGACTCTTGATATGCATAAACTTACGTTGAATCAACTCTAAAAGGACAAACAAAAAATCGCAGAAAGAAAATGGTGACATATTTATTTAAACCAACATTTCGCCGCGTATTTCGAAAAGGCGAACACGCTGCCACACGGATTATATCGCTTACTGCCGGACTGGCATTCGGTATTTTGCTTTTATCGGAAGTACTGTATTATTATAGTTTCGATAGTTTTTATCCCGATGCAAACCGCATCTATGTGGTACACGAGAATTTTAAAGCGGACAAATCGTCGGATAAGATGGAAAGCTACCGGGGGGTCAGCGGCGCTATCGCCCCCGGCTTAAAAGCTGAGGTTCCGGGCATTGAAGCAGCAACAAGGCTCAACAGCATTGGCTCGTCTGTTTTTTATACTGACGACAAAAAGAGTTACGAAGCGCATTTTGCGCTGGCCGATGAATACCTGTTCGACGTGCTTCCGGTACCAATTATCAGCGGGAATCCAAGAGAGATTCTTAAAAGCCCGATGACCTGTATGATTTCCACGAAAGTGGCTAAAGAAATTGGAGGCGATGTTACCGGAAAGGTAATCGAGCTAAAACGATATGCTGGCAAAAAACTAACGATTGCCGGGGTTTTTGAAGAACTGCCTGAAAATACCAACTATGAATACGATATCCTTATTTCGATGGTTTCTACCAGTCAGTTTTTCGCATGGGACGGCTCTACAAATTGGATGGGAAACGACCGCTATTATGCCGCCGTAAAACTGGCTCCAGGAGTAAACCCCGAGAGCCTGGAGCCTGCTGTACGTCAAATGCAGGTCAAACACCAGGATATCGAAAAGTTGGAACAGCAACAGGGAGGGACAGTTCTGAAATATTCCTTTAAACCCATAAGGAAAATGTATTCCGATGGGGTAAGAGATATGATACTTATACTTACGACCATTGCTTTTGCAGTTCTGTTTGTATCGTTTATGAACTATATCCTGTTAACGCTGAGCGCCCTGATAAAACGAGCCAAAAGTTCGGCTATTCATAAAACCTGCGGTGCCGAAGCCCGGAACCTCCGCCAATTAATTTTTTTGGAAACCTTTGTTTTGTTTCTTATTTCACTGGTTGGCGCATTTCTTCTCATCTGGCTCATCAAACCTCTTGCCGAAGCACAGGTAGGGCATAAACTTGTTTCAGCAATAAACCCGCAGGTTATTTGGCCACTGCTTTTCCTTGTGGTGTCGTTGGTGGTATTAACCAGTTACCTTCCTGGCAGGTTTTTCTCACGCATACCAGTGGCAACAGCTTTTCGCAATTATCAGCAGAAAAAGAATCGGTGGAAATTGGTGTTACTTTCATTCCAGTTTGCCGGCGCCACATTTATCCTGACCATGCTGGTGGTTGTTAGCATGCAATACAGCAGTCTCGTAACTGCCGACCACGGTTACCGGACCGAAGGAGTTTATTTTGGAGCAACCGGTGGAATGGAGGGCAGGAAAATCGCAACATTACTAAATGAGTTACGATCTGTTCCCGGAATAGAGAAAGTAGGTTTAGGGTACCGTTTGCCCATAGAGGGAGCCTCGGGTAACAATATTTTTTCGTCCGGCAGGGAGAAGGAACTGTTTAACGTTGCCGATTTCTACTTTATTGACGAAAATTATTTGTCGATACTCGACATCCCTGTTATTGAAGGAGAAAGCTTTTCGCGACAGCATTCCGTGGTCAATGACCTGCTCATCAGTAAAAAAGGAGCTAAGAAACTGAAAGTGTTTAACGGGTGGGAAAACGTGGTGGGTCACGAGGTTGATATTAGCGAACACGGAGTATCGACTATCCGCGGTGTTTTCTCTGATTTTATTGTGAATAACATGACCGAACCCGATCTTCGTCCATCGGTTTTTTACTATTACCCGGCTGAAAAGTTTGAGCAGGTAAGGGCCGAACATTCATCGTTTCTGTTTTATGTACTGATAAAAACCAGCAAACCGGCAGAAGCCGGTATGTTGAAAAAACTTAGCGATGTGTTCAATCAGTTTTTACCCTATCAGGATGCTGTGGTAAAAAGCCTGGAGATGGAACAAAAAGCAAGTTACCAATCAGCGCAAGGGTTCCGCAATACGATGATGTCCGGGAGTGTCATCATCCTGTTAATCACTGTCATCGGCTTGTTGGGCTACACCTCGAACGAAGCAGCCCGGCGGCGTAAGGAGTTGGCAATTCGTCGAATAAGCGGCGCCAACCTACCAGACATACTTCGGATTTTTATCCTTGATCTCGGATACGTAGCTCTGCCTGCAGTGCTTTTAGGATTAACAGGGGCCTGGCTGACGATCAGCAGATGGATGCAGCATTTCGCCACCAAAGTTCCGTTACATTGGGCAATTTTCATTGGGAGCAGCCTGTTCGTGTTGTTGCTTGTAGCATTCATCGCTGCTCTAAATTACACACGGACTGCAAACCGCAACCCGGTGGAGGCGCTGCGGTATGAATAAAAT